>CACRXC010000132.1_pt1 | contig 29838 bp, 26 predicted proteins | sample 5377091 | NCBI WGS metagenome assembly CACRXC01 (sample SAMEA6061845, study PRJEB28556) | metagenome | reverse complement strand
TGGGCAGGCTCTCCCTCGTGGTGGGTTTTTGCCGAAAACAAGCGTAAGGGGAGGGCCTGCCTCTTGTCTACCCGCCCACCGTCTGTGGGACAGATCCAGCTCGCGTGGCTCTTGCTCACCCCCGGCCGGCCGGCTACAATGCCGGCACACCGAACACCTGGAGGGAAACGGTCTATGCCGCTGCGCGTTGGGGTGCTGGGCGCCAGTGCCATCGGCCGCCGGCACGCCGAGGTCTATGCCCGCCAGCCCGACTGCCAGGTGGTGGCCATCGCCGACCTCGACCCGGCCCGCGGCCAGCCCCTGGCCGACGCCCTGGGCGCCCGCTACTACCCCGATCTCCAGACCCTCCTGACCGACGAACGGGTGCAGGCTGTGAGCGTCTGCCTGCCTCATGCCCTCCACGCCGAGGCGGTGGTGGCCCTGGCCCGGGCCGGCAAACACGTCCTGGTCGAGAAACCCATCGCCACCACCCTGGCCGACGCCGACCGGATGATCGCCGCCTGCCGCCAGGCCGGGGTCGTCCTGATAGTCGGCCAGACCCACCGCTTCTACCCTGAGCACCGGCTGGCCGACAGGCTCCTCCACGAGGGCGCCATCGGCCAGGTCCTCACGGTCACCGATACGATCTGGGCCGGCCACGACGAGGACCGTCCGCTGGGTTGGCGAGGCCGCCTGGCCCTCAACGGCGGCGGCATCTTTATGGACAACGGCGTCCACGCCGCCGACCGTCTGCGCTGGTGGCTGCGCAGCCCGGTGACCTGGGTGGCGGCCCGGACCGGTCGGGGACGGGGACTCCTTGAGGGCGAGGAGCACGGGACGGCCCTCCTGGGCTTCGCCAACGGTCTGACCGCCACTCTCCACCAGGTTCTGGGGGTCCCCCGGGCGGCCAGCCGCTGCCGGGTCGAATTCGTCGGCACCGACGGGATCCTCCAGGTTGACACCTGGCAGGGCGTCCGCCTCTGCCGGCGCGGCGGCGTCTGGGAGGAGGTGCCGGTGCCGCCGGCGTGGCCGGGCGGCTTCGAGGCCGAGATCGCCGAGTTCCTGGCGGCCATCCGCGAGGGCCGGCCCCCGGCCGTGCCCGGCGAGGAGGGGCGGGCCGCCCTGGAGGTCATCCTGGCCATCTACCGGGCAGCTGAGACCGGCACCGTGGTCCAGCTCCCGCTCCCGGCCGCCTGAGCCGCCGGCGTCGTCTCCGGGAGCGCGGAACCACGAAACCCCACGGGTCCGCCGCCCGCCTGGCCCCGCCGGCGATGGCCAGGAGGTCCAGGCCGGCAGTATAATCGAGAGAGGAGACCGGGGACAGCCGGAGCCCAGACGATGCCTCCCTTCCGCGTGGTCGCGCCGTTCGAACCGACCGGTGACCAGCCCCAGGCCATCGCCAAACTGGTCGAGGGGCTGCGCAGGGGCTACCGCTATCAGACCCTCCTGGGGGTGACCGGGTCGGGCAAGACCCACACCATGGCCCGGGTCATCGAGGCGGTCCAGCGCCCGACGCTGGTCATCGCCCCCAACAAGACGCTGGCCGCCCAGCTGTACAGCGAGTTCCGCGACTTCTTTCCCGATAACGCCGTCGAGTACTTCGTCAGCTACTACGATTACTATCAGCCCGAGGCCTATATCCCCCAGACCGACACCTACATCGAAAAAGACGCCACCATCAACGACGAGATCGACCGGCTCCGCCACGCCGCCACCCAGGCCCTCTTCACCCGCCGCGACGTCATCATCGTGGCCTCGGTCTCCTGCATCTACAGCCTGGGCTCGCCCGAGGATTACAACCAGACCGTGGTCCGCCTGCGGCGCGGCGAGGTTCGCAAGCGCGACCACGTCCTGCGCTTCCTCACCGCCATCCAGTACGAGCGCAACGACCACAACCTGACCCGCGGCAAGTTCCGGGTCCGGGGCGACACCCTCGAGGTCTTCCCGGCCTACGAGGAACTAGTCGTCCGGATCGAGTTCTGGGGCGACGAGGTCGACCGCATCACCCTGATCGACCCGCTCACCGGCGAGGTCCTGGGCGAGCGTGACGAGATCGCCATCTACCCGGCCAAGCACTTCATCACCACCGAAGAGAAACTGCGCCTGGCCATCGCCGACATCCTGGCCGAACTGGAGGAGCGCGTCCGCGAACTGGAGAGCCAGGGCAAACTGCTGGAGGCCCAGCGCCTGCGCCAGCGCACCCTCTTCGATGTGGAGATGCTGCGCGAGACCGGCTACTGCCCCGGCATCGAGAACTACGCCCGTCACCTCTCCCGCCGGGCGCCCGGCTCAACCCCCTGGACCCTCCTCGACTACTTCCCCGACGATTTCCTCATGTTCATCGACGAATCGCACCTCTCCATCCCCCAGATCCGGGGGATGTACCACGGCGACCGCTCGCGCAAGGAGGTGCTGGTCGAATATGGCTTCCGCCTGCCCTCGGCCCTGGACAACCGGCCGCTGACCTTCGAGGAGTTCGAGCAGCACATCAACCAGGTGATCTTCGTCTCGGCCACCCCCGGCCCCTACGAGCGCGCGGTCAGCGCCCAGATCGTCGAACAGATCATCCGACCGACCGGCCTGCTCGACCCCACCATCGAGGTCCGCCCCACGCGGGGCCAGATCGACCATCTCATCGAGGAGATCCGCAAACGGGTGGCTCGGGGCGAGCGGGCCCTGGTCACCACCCTCACCAAGAAGATGGCCGAGGACCTGGCCGACTACCTGCGCGAGATCGGCATCAAGGTCCACTACCTGCACTCGGACATCGAGACGCTGGAGCGGGTGGAGATTCTGCGCGACCTGCGCCTGGGCGTCTACGACGTGGTGGTGGGGATCAACCTCCTGCGCGAGGGGCTGGACCTGCCGGAGGTCTCGCTGGTGGCCATCCTCGACGCCGATAAAGAGGGGTTCCTCCGTTCGGAGGGCTCGCTCATCCAGATGATCGGCCGGGCCGCCCGCCATGTGGACGGCCACGTGATCATGTACGCCGACGTCATCACCGACTCGATGCGCCGGGCCATCGAGGAGACCTACCGCCGGCGACAGATCCAGATGGAGTACAACCAGGCCCACGGCATCACCCCGACCGGCATCCGCAAGGCCATCCGCGATATCACCGACCGGGTGCGCCAGGTGGCCGAGGCCCGCGCCAGCTACGCCGCCGGCCCGGCCGTGGCCGAGCTGCCGCGCGAGGAGATCGCCCGCCTGATCAAAGACCTCGAGATGCAGATGAAGCAGGCGGCGCGGGAGCTGGAGTTCGAGCGGGCCGCCCTGCTGCGCGACCAGATCATCGAACTCCGCCGGGTCCTGCAGTCCTGAGCGGGAAAGGGTATAATCTTCGGGCAGACCGGCCACGGGCCGGAGCGGGAGAGCCGTGTCGCTCCTGAAATTCGTGCTGCTGCTCCTGGGAGTGAGCGCCCTCATCGTCCTCTGGGTCGTCGCCCGGCAGCGAATGAACCGGGTCTTTCTCATCGCCGGCCTGGCCATCCTGGCCGGCGCCGCCTGGCGGGCCTGGGACTACAGCGACGACGCCGCCTACAGCGGCCGCCTCTGGGCCCCGGCCATCGGCCTGGGAGCGCTGGCCGCCCTCTGGGCCGTCGGCTGGGTGGTCACCCGTCTCCGCCAGCGGCCAGCGGGCGGCCGGGAGCACGACCGGGATTGACAATAACGACCGGACTCTCTATCATGGCCCGCCACAGAAGCCGGCAGGGTTTGTGTGTGAGGTGAGGGAGACCGTGATCGTGGTCATGCGCAAAGACGCCACCGAGGCCGAGGTCCAGGCCGTGGTGGCCCACGTCGAGGAACTGGGGTTCCGCGCCCACCTGTCACGCGGGGTCGAGCGCACCATCATCGGCATCATCGGCGATGAGCGGCCGCTGGCGACCCAGCCGCTGGAGCGGCTGCCGGGCGTCGAGCGGGTGGTCCCCATCCTCCAGCCCTACAAGCTGGCCAGCCGCGACTTCAAGCCGGAGAACACCGTCATCACCATCAACGGCGTGCGGATCGGCGGCCCGGAGATCGTGGTCATCGCCGGTCCCTGCGCGGTCGAGAGCCGGGAGCAGCTGCTGGAGACCGCCTTCGCCGTCAAGGAGGCCGGGGCCAAGATGCTGCGCGGCGGCGCCTACAAGCCCCGGACCTCGCCCTACAGCTTCCAGGGCCTGGGGCCACGGGGGCTGGAACTGCTGGCCGAGGCCCGCGAGGCCACCGGGCTGCCGGTCGTGACCGAGGTGATGTCGCCGACCGACCTCGAGCTGGTCTGCCAGTACGCCGATATGCTCCAGATCGGCGCCCGCAATATGCAGAACTTCAGCCTGCTCCAGGCAGTCGGCCGCTCCGGCCACCCGGTGCTGCTCAAGCGCGGCATGAGTTCGCGCATCGACGAACTGCTGATGGCCGCCGAGTACATCCTGGCCAACAGCAACTACAACGTGGCCCTCTGCGAGCGCGGGATCCGCACCTTCGAGACCGCCACCCGCTTCACCCTGGACATCAACGCGGTGGCCGTCCTGCGCGAGGCCACCCACCTGCCCATCGTCGTCGACCCCAGCCACGGCACCGGCAAATGGTCGCTGGTGCCGGCCGCCGCCCGCGCCGCCGTGGCCGCCGGGGCCGACGCCCTGATCATCGAGGTGCATCCGTGCCCGGAGCGGGCTCTCTCGGACGGCGCCCAGTCGCTCAAGCCAGAGACCTTCGGCAAACTCATGCAGGAACTGCGGGAGATCGCCCGGGCCGTCGGCCGGACGCTCTGACGGAGAGACCGCCGTGCCGCTGCGCTTCTTCACCGCCGGTGAGTCCCACGGTCCCTGTCTCCTGGGCATCCTGGAGGGGATGCCAGCCGGTCTCCCCCTCACCGAAGAGGACCTGCTCCGCGACCTCCGCCGCCGGCAACTCGGCTACGGCCGGGGCGGGCGCATGAAAATTGAGTCGGATCAGGCCGAGATCCTGAGCGGCGTGGCCCACGGGCGGACGACCGGTGGGCCCATCGGCCTGCGGATCGAGAACAAGGACTGGCCCAACTGGAAGGATAAAGACCTGCCGCCGCTGACGGTGCCCCGGCCCGGCCACGCCGACCTGACCGGCTACTGGAAGTACGGCCACCGCGACCTGCGCCTGGCCCTGGAGCGGGCCAGCGCCCGCGAGACGGCCATGCGGGTGGCGGTGGGCGGCATCTGCAAGCGGCTGCTGGCCGAGTTTGGCATGACCATCGCCAGCCAGGTCCTGCAGATCGGCCCGGTGCGGGCCACCCCCGGCGACCTGACCGACCCGGCGGTGGTCGAGCGGGCCGAGGCCTCGGCGCTGCGCACCCCCGACGCCGAGGCCGAGCAGCGCATGCGCGAAGCCATCCTCGAGGCCAAGCGCCAGGGCCAGACACTGGGCGGCGTCTTCGAGGTGGTGGTCAGCAATGTCATCCCCGGTCTGGGCAGCTACGTCCACTGGGACCGCAAACTGGACGGCCGCCTGGCCCAGGCGGTGATGAGCATTCCGGCCATCAAAGCGGTGGCCATCGGCGACGGCTTCACCATCGGCGAGTCGCTGGGCACCTACGCCCACGACGGCATGCGGCTGGTGGACAGGCGGCTGGTCCGGCTGAGCAACCGGGCCGGCGGGCTGGAGGGGGGCGTGACCAACGGCCAGCCGCTGGTGGTCCGGGCGGTGATGAAGCCGATCTCGACCACCCCGACGCCGCAGCCATCGGTGGACCTGGCGACCGGCGAGAACGTCCCCAGCCAGTACCAGCGGTCGGACGTCTGCGCGGTGCCGGCGGCCGGGGTGGTGGCCGAGGCGATGGTGGCCTTCGTCCTGGCCGACGCCTTCCTGGAGAAGTTCGGCGGCGACAGTCTGGAGGAGATCCGCCCGCGCGTCCAGGCCTACCTGGCCGCCCTGCCCTACTGGTAGCCAGCCCGTCTGTAACCCCCGCCGTCCGGGCAACCCGCGTCGGGCGCCTCCGAAGGCGCCGGCGAACGCCAGGGAAGAGACAGCGCCGGGTCAGCCGCCTCCCGGGCCGGCCTACCCGACCTGCCGCCCGGCCGGGCAGCCTCTCCGCTCTGATCCGGCGAGGCCACCCGGGCGGTGCCCCTGGTAAAATTCCGGAAGGGGCGCCCCCGGGGCGAAATCTTACGCCTCTTTAACAGCCGGTACTGTACAATAACACATCGGACACCTGTTCGAGGGGCGAGGCGATGCCGCTCGACCGTATCATCGTCCGTGGGGCCCGTGAGCACAATCTGAAAAACATCGACGTCGAGATCCCCCGCGACCGGCTGGTGGTCATCACCGGCATCTCCGGCTCGGGGAAGTCCTCCCTGGCCTTCGACACCATCTACGCCGAGGGCCAGCGGCGCTACGTCGAGTCGCTCTCGGCCTACGCCCGCCAGTTCCTCGGCCAGATGGAGAAGCCTGACGTCGACTACATCGACGGCCTCTCGCCGGCCATCTCCATCGACCAGAAGGGCGTCTCCCACAACCCCCGCTCGACGGTGGGGACGGTCACCGAGATCTACGACTACCTGCGCCTGCTCTTCGCCCGCATCGGCGTCCCCCATTGCCCCCGCTGCGGCCGGGTCATCAGCCAGCAGACCGTCCAGCAGATCGTCGACGCCCTCCTGGCCCTGCCCGACGGCAGCCGCCTCCTCATCCTGGCCCCGGTGGTCCGCGACCGCAAGGGCGAACACCTCCAGCTCCTGGAGGACCTCCGCCGGGCCGGCTACGCCCGCGTGCGCGTGGACGGCCAGGTCCGCGATCTCAGCGAAGAGATCGCCCTGGAGAAGAACAAGAAGCATACCATCGAGGTGGTGGTCGACCGGCTGGTCATCCGCCACGGCTCGCCCAACGGCCAGGCCGACGACCACGCCCGCATCGCCGACTCGGTCGAGACGGCCCTGAAACTGGGCCAGGGCATCGTCCGGGTGGCCATCGTCGGCGGCGAGGAGCTCCTCTTCTCCGAGCACTTCGCCTGCGTCGAGTGCGGCGTCTCGCTGGGCGAGATCGAGCCGCGGACCTTCTCGTTCAACAGCCCGCACGGCGCCTGCCCGGCCTGCAGCGGCCTGGGCACCGCCCAGGAGTTCGACCCCGACCTCGTCGTGCCCAACCCGGAACTGTCGCTGGCCGAGGGGGCCATCCACCCCTGGTCGCGCCCGGCCTCGCTCCAGACCTACTACCTCCAGATTCTGGAGGCGCTGGGCCGCCGCCACGGCTTCGATCTCCATACCCCCTGGCGCGAGCTGGCCGAGGAGCACCGCCACCTCATCCTCTACGGCCGCCCGAACGAACGCCTGCGGCTGGCCCTGCGCGACCGGTCCGGCGGCCGCCGGGAGTACGAGGTCACCTACGAAGGGGTCATCCCCTACCTGGAGCGTCGCTACCGCGAGTGCGAGTCAGACTACCAGCGCCTGGAACTGGAACGCTACATGGCCGACCGTCCCTGCCCAGCCTGCCAGGGGGCCCGCCTCAAGCCCGAGAGCCTGGCCGTCAAGGTCGGCGGCAAATCGATCGTCGAGGTCACCCGCATGGCGGTGGGCGAGGCCCTGGCCTGGTTCGAGGACCTGGAGCAGCGGCTCGGCGAGCGCGAGCGGACCATCGCCCGGCAGATTCTGAAGGAGATCAAGGCCCGGCTGGGCTTCCTGCGCGACGTCGGCCTGGACTACCTGACCCTCGACCGCCAGTCGAGCACCCTGTCGGGCGGTGAGTCGCAGCGGATCCGGCTGGCCACCCAGGTCGGCAGCAGCCTGATGGGCGTGCTCTATATCCTCGACGAGCCCAGCATCGGCCTCCACCAGCGCGACAACCGCCGCCTCATCAACACCCTCCTCCGCCTGCGCGACCTGGGCAACACCGTCCTGGTGGTCGAGCACGATGAGGAGACCATCCGCTCGGCCGACTACATCATCGACATCGGCCCCGGCGCCGGCCAGCACGGCGGTCGGGTGGTGGCCGCCGGCACCCTGGCCGACATCATGGCCTGCCCGGAGTCGATCACCGGCCAGTTCCTGCGCGGCGAGCGGCAGATCCCGGTGCCCCCCCGTCGCCGACCCGGCAACGGTCAGGCCCTCATCATCAAAGGCGCCCGGGCCAACAACCTCAAGAACATCGATGTCCGGATCCCGCTCGGCTGCTTCGTGGCCGTCACCGGCGTCTCCGGCTCGGGCAAGTCCACTCTGGTCAACGACATCCTCTACCGCAAACTGGCTCAGGTCTTCTACAAAGCGCGCGAGCGACCGGGCGACCACGACGCCATCCTGGGGATCGAGCACCTGGACAAAGTGGTGGCCATCGACCAGTCGCCCATCGGCCGGACCCCGCGCTCCAACCCGGCCACCTACACCGGCGCCTTCACGCCGATCCGCGAACTCTTCGCCAGCGTGCCGGAGGCGCGGCTGCGCGGCTACGCGCCGGGCCGCTTCTCCTTCAATGTCAAAGGCGGTCGCTGCGAGGCCTGCCAGGGCGACGGCATCATCCAGATCGAGATGCAGTTTCTGCCCGACGTCTTCGTCCCCTGCGAGGTCTGCAAGGGCCAGCGCTACAACCGCGAGACGCTGGAGATCCGCTACAAGGGCAAGACCATCGCCGACGTCCTGGAGATGACGGTGGACGAGGCCCTGGCCTTCTTCGAGAACATCCCGGCCATCCGGGTCAAACTCCAGACCCTCGCCGACGTCGGCCTGGGCTACATTAAACTCGGCCAGCCGGCCACCACCCTCTCCGGCGGCGAGGCCCAGCGGGTCAAACTGGCCACCGAACTCTCACGCAAGGCCACCGGCCGCACCCTCTACATCCTGGACGAGCCGACCACCGGCCTCCACTTCGCCGACGTCGAGCGGCTGCTCCAGGTGCTGAACCGCCTGGTGGAGGCCGGCAACACCGTCGTCGTCATCGAGCACAATCTCGACGTGATCAAGGTGGCCGACTGGATCATCGATCTGGGACCGGAGGGCGGCGACGCCGGCGGCTGGATCGTGGCCGAGGGCACCCCCGAACAGGTGGCCGAGAACCCGGCCTCCTACACCGGCCAGTTCCTGCGCCGCGTCCTGCGCCCGGCCGCCGCCACCGCCGCCGGCTGACCGGAACGGCCGGACGAGCGATGGTCAGCCAGGCAGAGAAACCCGGGCGGGGAGGGCCGGCTGTTGCTCCGCGTGCACCTTGACACCGATATTGGCGGCGATATCGACGACCTCTGCGCCCTGGCCCTGCTCCTGACCGCCCCCACGGTGACGATCACCGGGATCACCACGGTCCTGGAGGAGCAGGGCCAGCGGGCCGGCGACGCCCGCTACGTCCTCGCCCCGGCCGGCCGGACCGCTATCCCGGTGGCGGCCGGCGCGGACCTCTCCCTCGGCCGCTGGCGGCTGCCGGCCGGCCTGCCTGCGGCCGACCGCTACTGGCCACAGCCCGTGCCACCAGCCCCCGGTCCGCTGACCGCCGCGCTCGATCTCCTCGCCCAGAGCATCGCCCAGGGAGCGGTGGTCGTCGGAATCGGCCCCTGGACCAACCTGGCGCTGCTGGAGCAGCGCTTCCCCGGCCTCCTGGGCCAGACCCGCCTGTATCTTATGGGCGGGACCATTCATTCGCCACCACCCGGCTTCCCCGACGACCGCGCCCTCGTCGACTACAACCTCCAGGCCGACCCGGAGGCCGCCGCGATCGTCCTCCAGAGCGCCACCCCCACCCTCGTCCCGCTGGAGGTCACGGTCCAGACCGCCCTCCGCCGGGCCCACCTCCCGGCTCTGCGCCGATCCGGCCCTCTTGGCCGCCTGATCGCCCGGCAGGCCCGCGCCTTCGCCGCCGACGAACGCCCGGCCGAGCGCGACCGCCGGACCTGGGCCGGACTGCCGCCCGACTTCATCAATTTCCAGCACGATCCGCTGACCGTGGCGGTCGCGCTGGGCTGGCCGGGGGTCGCCATCACGATCTGCCCGCTGGCCTTCGACCATCCGACCGGTCGGCTGGTGGCCACCGACCGTGGTCGTCCCACACCGGTGGTGACGGCGGTTGACGGAGAGGCGTTCAGCCGCTACTGGCTCGGGACGGTGACCGCCCGGCGGGAGGCTCCCGGAGACCGCCGGCCCGGAGGCGCTGTCGCTCGCGACCCCGGCCTCTGACCGGTCTCGCCCGGCTACGGCCGGCGCCGGGCGAACGAGGTGCGGACAAAGGGCTCCACCGACTGGATCGAGAGCCCGCCATCCAGAACGAAGATCGACCCGGTGGCGAAACTCGACTCGTCCGAGGCGAAGAAGAGGGCGGCCCGGGCCACGTCCTCCGGCCAGCCGTAGCGCCCCAGCGGCGCGCAGCGGCGGGCCTGCTCTTCCTCCTCCGGGTGCTCGGCGAAGAAGGCCTGGGTCCGCTCGTTGGCGATGATGCCGGGGCAGATGGCGTTGACCCGGATGTTGAAGCGTCCGTAGTCGAGGGCCAGCTGCCGGGTCAGGTTGTTCAGGCCCCCCTTGGCGGCGGCGTAGGCCGGAAAGGCCGGGTTGGCAAAGAAGCCGTTGACCGAGGAGATATTGATGATCGAGCCGCCGCCGGCCCGGATCATCTCGGGGATAGCGTACTTGGCCATCAGAAACGGTCCCTTCAGGGTCACGGCGATGGTGCGGTCCCAGTCCTCTTCGCTCAGATCGACCGCCGGAACCGCCCGGCTCCAGGCGGCGTTGTTGACCAGAATATCGAGCCGGCCGAACGTCTCGACCGTGGTCCGCACCACCCGCTGACAGTCGGCGGCCACCGCCACATCCCCCTGGACAAAGAGGGCCTCGCCCCCGGCCTGGCGAATGAGGGCGACGGTCTCCTCGCCCTTGACAATGTTCTTGTCGGTCATCACCGTGACCTTCGCCCCTTCGCGGGCGAAGAGCAGGGCCGTCGCCCGGCCGATACCGGTGGCCGCGCCGGTGATGATGGCGACCTTGCCGGCCAGACGCATGCTCCCTCCCGAATCCACCGAGACTCGGCCCGGCACCCCGGGCCAGCGCCCAGGCTACCCGACCCGGCCGGCCCCTGTCAAGGGCGACCGCCTCCCGACCGGAGCGGCCGGCACCCCGCCCGGCGCCCCTGGGGCCCGACGCCGAACGTCGTTATCGGCGATGAGCGCTTGTCATAAGAGGGCCTCGCCGGGTTCCTGGCTCAGGCCGGGCGCTCGCCGAAGATGGCCCGGCCCAGGCGGACCATCGTCGCCCCCTCCTCGATGGCCACAACGTAATCGTTGGTCATGCCCATCGAGAGATGCTGCCAGGGGATCGAGGGATAGTGAATCTGCAGCCTGTCGCGCAGTTCACGCAGGCGGCGGAAGACCGGCCGCACCGCCTCCGGGTCCGCGACCAGCGGGGCCACGGTCATCAGCCCGACGATCCGCAGCCCCGGCAGGCGGGCGACCTGGCCCGCCGCCTCGATGACCGCGTCGGGGTGAAAGCCGTACTTGGTCGGCTCGCCGCCGACGTTGACCTCGAGCAGGACCGGCACGGTCCGTCCGGCCTGGACAGCCCGGCGCGAGACCGCCTCGGCTACCCGCAGGCTGTCGATGGACTGAATCATATCGAAAAGACTGACCGCCGCCCTGGCCTTGTTGGTCTGCAGGTGCCCGATCAGGTGCCAGGTCGCCTGGCGCTCGGGGTGGGCCGCCCGCCAGGCGGTGATCTTCTCCTCGGCCTCCTGGACCCGGTTCTCGCCGAAGTGCTGGAGGCCGGCCGCCCAGGCCTCTTCGATGAGCACCAGCGGGACGGTCTTGGTCACCCCGATGATCAGCACGTCCTCTGGCCGGCGGCCGGACCGCAGGGCGGCCTCGGCCACCGTCTGCCGGACGCGCGCCAGCCGGTCAGCGATGCTCTCGCTCATGGACGGAACCCGATAACGGCCGCAAACCGGCCGGTCTGGCCCTCGGCCCGGTGGGAATAATAGTCGGTCTGGTGGCAGCGCGTACAGAGGCCAGCCAGGACGATCCGTTCGGGCGGGACCCCAGCCCGCTCCACCTGCCGCCGGTTGGCGGCCCAGAGGTCCAGCCGCCACTGGTCCGGCCCCGCCGGTCGGACCACAGCCTCCAGAGCCGGCTCCTCGGCCTGAAGGGCCCGCAGCACCTCGGCCCGGACCGTATAACAGCAGGGGCCGATGCTGGGACCGATCCCGACCAGCAGGTCGGCCGGGTCCACCCCGGCTGCGGCCCGGAGCGTCTCGACCAGCGCCCGGGCCACGCCCTGGGCGGTGCCCTGCCAGCCGGCGTGGGCCAGCCCGACCAGCCGCCGGCGCGGGTCCACCACCAGAACCGGGACGCAGTCGGCGAAGAGCAGACAGAGATAGACGCCCGGCGTGTCGGTGTAGAGGGCGTCGGTGGCCGGGAGGGCGTCGCCCCGGTCGGTCAGGCCCCGTCCACGGTCGGCGGCCGTGACCCGGCTGACCCCTCGACCGTGGACCTGCTGGGCGAAAACCAGACCCTCGACCGGGATCCCCAGGGCCGTGGCCAGCCGGCGGCGGTTCTCCACGACCCGGTCCGGCTCATCGCCGACGGCCAGGCTCAGGTTCAGGCTGGCGTAGGGCGCCGGGCTCGCTCCACCGTGGCGCTGGCTGACGCCGTGGACCAGCCCCGGGACCGCCATCAGGTGGGGGAAGCGGAAGAAGCGGACGCTCTCGGCCATCGGTCTCCTCGGGTACAGCCTACCAGACCGGACGGGGTCTGTAAAGGTGCAGGCCCCCGGCCGTGCGAGATCAGAAGACGAGGCCCCAGCGGGTCTCCAGGGCCTCGTCCACACTCAGACCGCGCGCGCCCGTCCCTCCACCGGGTCCGGGCCTTTCAGCACTCACTGTGGCCGCAGGCGTGGCACTTGCGACAGCCCTCTTCGTTGATCAGGGTGTTGCAGCCGCAGCGCGGGCAGAGGTTGCCGGTCGGCTGGGCCAGCGGCAGCGGCAGCTGACGGTGGCCATTGCCGCTGTCCGGATACTCGCCCAGGTGCATGGCCAGCGCCTTGGCGATGGCGTCGGGCAGCGACCGCACCTGATCCGGGCCGAACCCGACCGCCCGGCTGCCGCCGATCCCCCGCAACTGGTCGGCGATCTCCCGCACCCGGTCGGCCGGCGACATCGGCGAGGGCAGGCGCAGGCAGAGCGAGATGAGCCGGCCCAGCGCCTCGGCCAGGGCGGCGATGTCCGACCCGGCCTTGCCGACGTTGATGAAGACCTCGAGCAGACCGTTCTCGTCGGAGTTCAGGGTGATATTGACCTTGCCCTCGGGGGCGATGATCTGGCGGGTGTAGCCGTGGACCACCGTCGGCCGTGGCTTGATGGTCGGGGTGATCTCCTGGGCCGGCGGGAGCGAGTAGGTCTTCTTCGACTCGGTCTGCCCGTTCTTGCCGCCGACGTGCTCCAGCACCGCCTCGCGGCAGCCGTCGCGGTAGTAGGTGATCCCCTTGCAGCCCAGTTCGTAGGCTAACGTGTAGAGCTTCTTCACGTCCTCGACTGTGTGGCTGTTGGGGGCGTTGACCGTCTTGCTGATGCTGGCGTCGGTGTACTTCTGGATGACCGCCTGGACGCGGACGTGCTCCTCCGGCGTCAGTTCGTTGGCGCTCACGAACCAGGGCGGCCGGGGCAACTGGTCGGGGTCTTTGCCCTGCCGGCGCATCTCCTGCCGCCAGGCGTCGTAGAGCGGATGGTAGATGAGATGCTCGCCCAGCCGGTCGCGGCGGAGCATCACGAAGTCGAAGACCGGCTCGATGCCCGAACTCACCCCGGCCAGGAGCGAGGTCGTCCCGGTCGGCGCCTGGGTCAAAAGCACGGCGTTGCGGATGCCGTGGGTGGCGATCTTCTGCCGAATGCGCTCCGGCAGCCGCTGGATGAAGGCCCCCTGGAGGTACTTCTCCCGGTCGAACATCGGGAAGGGGCCCTTTTCGGCCGCCAGGTCGCAGGAGGCGTCGTAGGCGGCGTCGCGGATCCGGCGGTAGATCTCCTCGATGATCGCCAGCGACTCCTCCGAGCCGTAGCGGACCTGCATTTTGATCAGGGCGTCGGCCAGCCCCATCGTCCCCAGGCCGGTGCGCCGGGTGTTGAGCTGAGCGACCCGGTTCTCCTCGAAGAAGTACTCGTTGGCGTCGACCACGTTATCGAGGAAGCGCATGGCGATGCGGACGTGCTCTTCGAGGAGCGCCCAGTCCATCTGCCCGTCTTTGACGAAGGCCGCGAGATTAATCGCCCCCAGGTTGCAGACGCCCCAGGGCGGCAGCGGCTGTTCGCCGCAGGGGTTCACGCAGCGGATGTTCTCGTAGTACCAGGTGTTGGAGAGCTTGTTCACCCGGTCCATGAAGACCACGCCCGGCTCGGCCGAGTCCCAGGCCGCCCGGCAGATGAGGTCCCAGAGGTCGCGGGCCCGGACCGTCTTGCGGACCTTGCCGTCCCAGACCAGGTCCCAGGGCTCGTCGTTCTTGACGGCCTCCATAAAGGCGTCGGAGATGCAGACCGAGAGGTTGGCGTGGTTGATCCGGCGGCGGTCCTGCTTGACGGTGATGAACTCCTCAACGTCCGGGTGGGTGTCGTCGAGCATCAGCATCAGCGCCCCGCGCCGCGAGCCGCCCTGCTGGATCACGTCGCCGGTGGCCACCGAGTAGAGTTCGGCCCAGGAGCAGGGACCGGAGGCGGTGCCGTTGACCGTGCGGATGTAGGAGCCGCGCGGCCGCAGGGTCGAGAGATTGACGCCGACCCCGCCGCCCCGGGCCATGATCTCGGTCATGATCTTGAGATTATCCAGGATGCCGCTGCGGCTGTCCTCCGGCGAGGGGATGACGTAGCAGTTGTAGAAGGTGACCTTATGGCCGGTGCCGGCGCCGGCCAGGATGCGCCCGCCGGGGACGAACTTGAAATCGGTCATCGCCCAGTAGAACTTCTCTTCCCAGTAGCGGCGCTTCTCCTCGGTGGCTTCGACGGCGGCGATCCCCCGCGCGACCCGCCGCCACATCTCCTCCGGGTAACGCTCCAACGGCTGGCCGTCGCGGTCCTTCAGTGAGTACCGGTCCAGAAACACCTTCTGCCGCACCCCTTCCAGGACCGTCCCACTGGCGGTGCTCTGTGCCATCGCTCCTCCCTCCACCCCTCTCGCTGAGGTGTATGAACTACCGGCTCCTAGTATGCCTGAGCGGATACTAGAAAGCCGTTAGAGTTTGGGCTCCACCACCAGCCCGTCGTCACCGAGAGCCAGCGGCAACTGGTGCTGTGTCTCCTGGACCCGCCGTTTCCACTCCTTCAACTCGGCGATCTCGTCCAGCAGACTGTCGATGTCACGAAACTGCCGGTAGACCGAGGCGAAACGGACGTAGGCCACCTCGTCCAGCTCCCGCAGGCGCCGGACCACCGCCTCGCCGATCCGCCGGCTCGGCACCTCGGCCTGGCCCAGCCCGAAGATTTCCTGCTCAACCGCGTCCACCACCGCCTCGATCTGGTCCTCCGAGACCGGGCGCTTGGCGCAGGCCAGCCGGACACCCCGGACCAGTTTCTCCCGGCTGTACTCCTCACGCCGACCATCGCGCTTGATCACCACCAGCCCGGCCCGTTCGATGCGCTCACTGGTGGCAAAATGGTAGCCACAATTGACGCACTCCCGCTGCCGCCGCAGCGAGGCCTGGACCAGCTGCAGGCTCAGCACTCGCGTCTCCGGATGGCCACAGCGCGGACAGGGCAGGAGCTCCGGCCGCTCGTAGGTCCAGAACCGCTCCCCACAGCACAGACACTCACGCCGCCGCCGGATCCCCCCCTCGATATCGCGCGAGTCGACCACCCGCGTGTCCGCCTGACAGCGTGGACAGCGCATACCCCCACCCCCGTCCCCCACCCCGAGGAAACGCCGACCACCCTCCGGGGAGGGCCATATCTTGATCGCTCACTTCCACAGTAATCAAGATATGGACCGGCGTCAAGAGGATGGTCGGCGGATCTTTAGGACTTTTTTCCTATCGCCTAGCCACGGCCGTACCGTTTGCGCAGGAAGGCCGGCACCTCGGGGTCATCGATGCCGGCCGGCTCCCGGCTGGGCGCCGGCCGGTGGCCGGTCAGCGGCAGGGTCTTGACCTGGCTGGGTCGGCCATCGAAGCCGGTGGCGATGACGGTGATCTTGACCTCGTTCTGCATCTTCGGGTCGATCACCGCCCCGAAGATGATGTTGGCCTCGGGGTCCGCCGCCTGGCTGATGATCTGGGCGGCCTCGGTCACCTCGAAGAGGGTCAGGTCCGGTCCGCCACAGATGTTGAAGATCACCCCCCGAGCCCCTTCGATGGAGACCTCCAGCAGCGGGCTGGAGATGGCCGCCCGGGCGGCGTCGGTGGCCCGGGTCTCACCCTCGCCCCGACCGATGGCCATCAGGGCTGAGCCGGCCTGCGACATAATGGCCTTGACATCGGCGAAGTCGAGGTTGATGAGACCGGGCACGGTGATGAGCTCGGCGATCCCCTGAATGCCCTGATGCAGGACATCGTCCACCACCCGGAAGGCCGCCTCGAACGAGGTCTTCTTGTCCACCACCTGGAGAATCCGGTCGTTGGGGATGACGATCAGCGTGTCAACCTTATCCTTCAACTGGTTGATGGCCTCCTCCGCCACCGCCCGCCGGCGGGCCCCCTCGAAACTGAAGGGCTTGGTGACCACCGCCACCGTCAGCGCGCCGACCTCCTTGGCCAGCTGGGCCACCACCGGCGCCGCCCCGGAGCCGGTCCCCCCGCCCATGCCGGCGGTGATGAAGACCATATCGGCGTCTTTCAGAGCCTCGAAGATGAGATCGCTCGACTCCTCGGCCGCCTTGGTGCCGATGATCGGGTTGCCTCCGGCGCCCAGGCCCTTGGTGAGCTTATCGCCGATCTGAATCTTGCGGTCGGCCTCGGTGCGCAGCAGCGCCTGATAATCGGTGTTGATGGCGATGAACTCGATCCCGCGGATCTCGGCCTGGACCATCCGGTGAACGGCGTTCGATCCCCCTCCCCCGACACCGACAACCTTGATTCGGGCAAACGACTCGGTGTTGGGCAAAGGCACCAGTTCCGCCATGGCGCTCTCCTTCAACGCTCCCCCTCTTCGTCACAGAGGCTGCCCGCTCCCTGACTCTCCGTCCCTGCCCTGGGAGCCAGCCGGTGCGGCCAGCAGAGGCCAGCCCCAGCGAGGGCAACCGACCCCCAGACCGGTCAACCCGCTCAGCGGGGAGCGGAGGCGCTGCACCCCTGCCGTGCCCAACGGTCCGCATCACGGCGACGCTCGGTCTCGGTTGGATCAGGCCGGTGGGGAGAAGATGATGAGTCGAACAAGCCAGCCGCTTCCCAGGACGCAGGGGATTATAGTGGGGAGGACGACCGCCGGCAAGGGGCCAGGAGTACTATGGCCCCACCCTCCCACGCTATGGTAAAATAGCTGGACCCAAGCCGGAACCATCCGCGACCGGAAGAGTCGTCCCGCGCCACCACGGTGAGGAGACCATGCCCGATCCCGAGACGCTGATCGCCCGTCTGGCCGCGACCCCCGACCGCCTGGCCGCCCTGGTCGCCGACCTGGACGAACCCCAGCAGCGCCAGCGCCCCTCTGACGGCGGCTGGTCGATCAAAGAGATCGTCGGCCATCTGGCCGACGCCGCCGCCTGGCTCAACGCGGCCCTCTACCATCTGCTCAGCGAGGACGACCCGCTGCTGCCGGACTACGACCCGGAGGAGTACGCCGCCCTCCGCGACTACCAGTCTGACGCGGTCGCCCGGCTGCTGAGACTGCTCCGGGCCTTTCGTCAGGAGACGGTCGCCCGACTCCAGGCGCTCCGGCCGGAGGACTGGCAGCGGACCGGTCGTCACCCGCGCTGGGGCCGGCTGACGGTCCGGGAGCTGGTCGAGCGGGCCGTGGCCGACGAGGAGCGCTGGCTGGCGGAGATTCAGGCCCGTCGGGAGCGGCGCCGGCCGGCTACTCCCCCTCCGAGGTGAGCGAAGAGGGGCGGCGGTAGAGAGCCCGGCCGCGGGCGATGAGGTGACGCCGGATGATGGCCAGATTGTTGAACAGGCGCACTCCGAAGGCCAGAATGGCGGCGAAGTAGAGCTCGACCCCCAACCGGTCGCCCAGGAAGGTCAGCAGGCCCGCCAGCAGCATATTGGTCAACAGGCCCGAGAGGAAGACGGTGTTATCATACTGGTCTTCCAGTTCGGCCCGCGCGGCGCCCAGGATCGAGTCCAGGGCCGCCAGGATGGCGATGGCGGTGTAACGGGCGTACTCCGCCGGGACGGTCAGGCGGAAGACGAGCCCGGCCACGATCCCGATAAGGAGCCCCAAAGCCGGCAACCACACTGGATACACCCTGCCGGTGAGACCTGTCTGGCCTTCATTATAGCAGAGCCCGCCGTCCCGGCCACCCCCGACGGTTTCCCCGGCACGGGGGATGTGCTACACTGGGACGGGCGGCCTCTCCCAGCGAGACGGCCGGCGTACGAGGATGACGACGGTGCAACGGGTCCGATTACTCCTGCCAGTCTACCTGCCCACATTCCTGCTGGCCTTCAGTCAGGGCATTCTCATTCCCACCCTCCCGCTCTACGCCCAGCAGTTCACCCCCTCTTTCGGTCTGGTCAGCCTGGTGGTCTCGGCCGCCGGACTGGGGACGCTGCTGACCGACGTCCCGGCGGGCCTCCTGCTGGAGCGGCTGGGGCGCCGGCGGATGATGCTGCTGGGAACCGGGGCCCTGGCTCTGGCCAATCTGGGCCTGGCCCTGGCCCACCTCTACCCCGAACTGGTCGTCTACCGTCTGATCGCCGGGGCCGGAACCGCCTGCTGGAACCTCTCCCGGCTGGCCTACCTGACTGACGTGGTCCCGCCGGCCCAGCGGGGCCGGGCCCTCTCGACCTTCGGCGGCGTCAACCGCATCGGCACCTTCACCGGCCCGGCCATCGGCGGCGCGGTCGGCTACGCCCTGGGCCTTCCGGCCGCCATCCTGCTCACCGCCACCCTTTCGACCGGAGCCCTGGTCCTGGCCTTCGTCGCTGTCCCGGAGAGCGGTCTGCAGACCCGTCTCCACCACCGGCTCCGCTGGCGGGTGCTGGGCGACCTCTTCCGCCACCACTGGCCGGAACTGCTGGCAGCCGGGACCGCCCAGCTGTGGGCCCAGATGATCCGGGCGGGCCGCCAGATCATCGTTCCCCTGTACGGGGCTAGCGTTCTGGGGCTGGATGTGGCGGCCATCGGCAGCATCGTCAGCCTCTCGGCGGCCATCGACATGTCGCTCTTCCTGCCGGCCGGCGTCATCATGGACCGGCTGGGACGCAAGTTCGCCTCGGTCCCCTCGTTCGCCGTCCTCTCGCTGGGCATGCTGCTGGTGCCGCTGGCCCACGATTACTGGGGGCTGCTGCTGGCCACGGCGGTGATGGGGCTGGGCAACGGCCTGGGCTCAGGGACAATGATGACCCTGGGAGCCGACCTCGCCCCCAAAGAGGCCACCGGCGAGTTCCTGGGGCTCTGGCGGCTGCTGGGCGACGCCGGCTCGGCCGGGGGACCGCTGGTGGTCGGGATGATCGCCGATCTCGTGGGGCTGACGCTGAGCGCCCTGGCCCTGGCCGGCATCGGCGCTCTGGCCGCCGTCACCCTCCTGGCCTTCGTCCGCGAGACGCGGGCGGAGGCGCCGGCCGGTCCGCCGACGCGCGCCCCGGCCCGCGAGCCCTGACGGCGCGGGGGAACAGGTGGTCGGGCCACGCCTCCGGCACGAGTGGGCGCTTATCCGCCGTCACTGGGATATCGTCGCCTCGCTGAGCCTGCTGGCGGTCACCCTGATCACCGAACGCGTTCTCCGGCCGGCCGTCTCCCCGGTCATGCGCCTGCCGCGCCTCTTCAGTCTGCTGGCTGTCAGCAGCACCGCCTACCTCAGCCGGCAGCTGGCGCTCCAGCGGCTGCTGGCCGAGACGCGGCTGCAGCGCCTCCAACGGACCCACCAGGCGGCTCTGCGCATCGGAGCCCAGGTCAGCCTGCCGGCCGTCGTGGCCACGACCGCCGACGAGGCTCGCCAGCTCAGCGGCGCCGCCTGGGCCCTCGTCCATCTGACCGATCCCCTGCCGGGCGTCGAGACCCCTCACCTCCACGGCCCCCTGACGCCGGGCGTCCTGGCCGGCAGTCCGTGGCTGGCCGACCTGGCGACCCGGGTGCGTGACCGTGGTCCCCTCTGGCTGCGCGACTGGCGCCGCGAACCTTCGCTCCGGGCCGCCGCGCCCCCCGGGCTGCCGGCGGGGAGCCTGCTGGCCGTCCCGCTCCTGAGCGGCACCCGGTCTCTGGGCGTCCTGATCCTGGGGAATAAACCTGACGACGCCGGGTTCACCGCCGACGATGCCGCCATCCTCACCCTGCTGGCCGCCCACGCCGCTCTGGCCCTCGAGCGCACCCGTCTCTACGCCGAGGCCCAGCAGCGGGCGGCCGAACTGCTCGAGGAGCGCGAGCGGCGGGAGACGTTTGTCTCGGCCGTGGCCCACGAACTGCGGGGGGCGATGACCCCGCTCCTGGGCTACCTTTACTTCCTCGACCGCTGGGAGACCCTCGCGCCAGACCGACAGGCGACGGTGAAGGCCAACCTGCGGGCCCAGATCGACCGGCTGAACCGGCTGGTCAGCGATCTGCTCGATGTCTCGCGCATCGCGGCCGGGCGCTTCCACATTGAGCGCACGACCACCGATCTTGTGGCCATCGCCCGCGAGGTCGTGGCCGCCCAGCAGGCCACGACCACCCGCCACCGGCTGGTGCTGGAGGCACCGCCCTCGCTCCCCGGCCGCTGGGACCCGGACCGTCTGGCGCAGGCCCTGACCAACCTCCTCAGCAACGCCATCAAATACACGCCCGAGGGGGGCGAGATCCGCGTCCGCCTCTGGTCGACTGACCGGGAGGTCTGCGTCGCGGTTACCGATCCGGGGATCGGGCTCCGGCCGGAGGACCTCCCGCTCCTCTTCCAGCCCTACTCGCGCCTCTACCGCGAGCGGCGGGCCCGGGGCCTGGGGCTGGGTCTCTACATCACCCGCGCCATCGTCGAAGCCCACGGCGGGCGCATCTGGGCCGAGAGCCCCGGGCCCGGACGGGGCAGCACGTTCACCTTCTGTTTGCCGCGCGACTAGACCCGCAGCGCCGCCGCCAGCGTCAGCCGGTCGACCGTCAGATCGGCCCCCAGACCGTAGCCTGTGGGCAGGATCAGCCGGTCGCCCTGAAGCGTCTCGGGCGGGGTGGTGAGGGCGGACCGGTCGGGGAACTCGGCGAAGGGGTACTCCAGCCGCCAGCCACTGGGCGTACTGGCCAGCAGATGGGCGCTGGCCAGGGTGCTGACCGGCCCGCTGGGATTGTGGGGCGAGAGGCGCACACCGTGCGCCTCCGCCAGCGCCGCCACCTTGCGGGCAGTCCAGAGGCCGCCCCCGTGCTTGACATCGACCAGCCAGACGTCGGCGGCCTCCAGCCGGGCCAGACGAGCGTAGGGGCCGAGGCCGAAGAGACGCTCGCCGGTGGCCAGGCGCTGGCCGGTTTCGCGGCGAAGCCAGGCCAGACCCTCCGGGTCGCGCTCGACCGGGAGCGGGTCCTCGACCCAGAAGGGACGGTGTACCTGAAGGGCCTGGATCACCCGCCGGGCGGTGTGACGGTCGAAACGGCTGTGGCAGTCGACGAGGAGCTCCCGGTCGGGACCGATGGCCGCCCGGACCGCCGCCACCCGTTCCAGTCCCTGGGCGATGGCCCGGTCGAGAGCGGCGGCGCTGAGCCCCGGCTCGACCTCGTCGAAGGGGGCACACTTGACGGCCGGAAAGCCGGCGGCGACTGCCTGCCGGGCTAGGGCGGCGAAGCCCTCAGGGCTCCGGTCGGCCGCCGCCCGGTTGATGTTGGCGTAAAGCGGGACCGCGGACTGGAGCGGTCCGCCCCACAGACGGGCCAGGGGCGTTCCCCAGTGGCGGGCCAGAAGATCGTGCAGGGCCTGCTCGACCGCCGAGAGAGCGGTGGCGGTGACACGGTCAGGAGCGGTCAGCGTGAGGCTGGCCAGCCAGGCCTCGACCGTCGGCACCTCCTGGTCGAGCAAGGCTGGGAGAAACCGATCGCGGAGCAGCGCGACCACCCGGTCATCGTCGCCGCTGTGCGAGGCCTCGCCCCAGCCGGTGTGGCCGGCGGCATCGGTCAGCTGAACGAAGACCCAGGCCCCGCGCAGATGAACCCGGCGGTGGTCGGGAACAGCGATGGTGTAGACGGCGCCAGCGCGAACGATGGGCATGGCCTCCTCCCTAGAGCAGTCTGAGTGGCCAGGGGGTGACCTCACCGACAGCCGGAACAACCGCGGTCCAGTCGCACCGCGCGCAGAAGGCGAGATCCTCCCCGTAGCCCAGCGCCATGAGCTCCTGGCCGTGCTGACTGGCCCGCAGCGCCGCCAGCGGGTCGCCGAACGAGCGCCAGAGGCGATGGGCGGCCATGGCCCCATCGTCCAGCCGGGCCGTCACCTGGTCCAGCACCCGTTCAACCAGGTAGCCCGCACAGACCGCGTCGTCGAGCCCGAAATCGCCCCGGCGCCCGGCGCAGAGGACCACCAGGCGCCCCGTTCCCCCACCCGCCTCCCAGGCCGCCAGCGCGGTCCGGACAGCGGCCGTGGCGTTGAGGAAACTGGCCGCCAGAACACCGCGGGCCGTGGCCGCCAGCCGCAGGGCCCGCGTCCCGTTGGTGGTGACAAAGACGACGCTCCGACCGCGCAGGTCGCGCCCGGCCAGGGCCACCGGTGAGTTGCCGTCATCGAACCCCGGTGGGGGATGACCGCCCTCCTCTCCGCAGAGCAGAGCGGTGGGGAGCCGGTGGATCGCCTGACGAGCGGTGGCGACGTCCGGGGCCAGCCAGACCGCCTCACAGCCCTGGGCGAAGAGAACGGCCAGCGTCGAGGTCGCCCGCAGCACGTCGACCACCAGACAGAGGTCGGTCGGGTGGAGCGCCGCCAGCGCCGGCGCCAGGGCCACGGTCAGCGAGAGCGGTGGGGTGCTCACCGGGCCGTGATCAGGCGGACACCGCGCTCGAAGAAGAAGTAGTCCCAGGCCCAGTTGATGAGCACGAGCAGGCGGTTCCGCAGGCTGATGATCTGAAGCAGATGGAAGACGAGCCAGACCAGCCAGGCTGGAAAGCCGGTGAACGAGAGCCCGTAGATGTAGGCGACCGCAGCGTGCCGGCCGATGGTGACCATCGCCCCTTTGTCGTGATAGCGGAACGGCAGCGGATCCAGGCCCCGGAGCTGACGGCGGATGTTGCGGGCGGCGTGGGCTCCCTGCTGCATGGCCACGGGGATAACCATGGGCAACGGTCGGCCGTCCTGCTCGACATAGGCGCTGTCGCCGACCACGTAGACCTCCGGACGACCCGGGAGATGCAGGCAGTCGGTGACCCTGATCCGTCCGGCCCGCCCGGTCGGCAGTCCCAGGTGAACGGCCAGGTCGCTGGCCTGAACGCCGGCCGCCCAGACCAGGGTGTGGGCCGGGATGGTCCGGCCATCCCGGAGCCGGACCAGGTGATCCTCATAGCTCTCCACCGGGGCGTTGAGCCAGACCTCCACGCCCTTCTCGCGCAGAGCCTGAGCGGCGGCCTGCTGGAGAGAGGGTGGGAAGCCCCCCAGGAGGGCCGATCCGGCCTCCACCAGGATGATGCGCACCAGACCGAAGTCGAGGCCCGGATAGTCGTGGACCAGGACCAGCCGGATCAGCTCCGCCAGGGCGCCGACGAACTCCACGCCGGTCGGACCGCCCCCCACGATGACGAAGGTCAGCAGAGCCGCCTGGCGCTCGCGGTCCGGCTCGGTGACCGCCCGCTCGAACATCTTCAGAATATGGTTGCGGAGCCGCACCGCCTCGGGCAGATCCTTCAGCCCCTGGACGCGCGGCCGCAGGTGCTCCAGGCCGTAGAAGTTGGTGGCGCTGCCGGTGGCCAGGATGAGGTAGTCGTAGGGGATGGCGCCCGTTTCGGTCAGCACCTGCCGGCGCTCCAGGTCCACACCGGTCACCCGCGCCATCTGGAAGCGCAGATTGGCCAGGCCCTTGATGATGCCCCGGACCGGCTGGGCGATCTCTTCAGGCTCCAGGCTGGCCGTCGCCACCTGGTAGAGAAGCGGGATGAACAGATGGTAATTGTTCTGGTCGAGAATCAGCACGCTGGCCGGGGCCCCCACCAGCGCCCGGGCGGCGGTCAGCCCGCCGAACCCCGCGCCGACGATGACAACGCGGGGCTGACTGGCCAGCGGGGGAGCGGCGGCCTCCTGGCGCCGGGTCCGCCAGAGCCAGAGGCCGAGGGCCGCCCCCAGACCGAGGGCACCGTAGCGGAACAGGGCGCGTCGCATCGGCTGGTCTCCTGGTCGCCGGATCGGATGGTGTGTGTCGGGGCAGTGGGCCCACCGGTTAGGGCAATGATACGCGATGCCCAACCGGCATCGCAACGCGCCGGGGCGCGCCGAGGCCGGGAAACAAAGAGGCGGGGCGGAGGCCCGCCCCGCGCTGCCGGGTCGCGTCGACCGTGGCGCTCAGGCGGTCGTGGTCGACGAGGCGGTCTGAGCGGTATGGCCGCGGAACGGCGGCTTGGTCGTGCCCTTGATGCCGTAGCCGGCGGTCGAGGCGAAGCCAGAGACGAGTTTCTGGGCCTGGCCGCCGCACTGCGGGCAGGTGGCCGGCTTATCGGCCTCGCTCATCGGGCGGGTCAGTTCGAACTCCCGCTGGCACTGAGCGCACCAGTACTCATAGATCGGCATCGCAACCCTCCTTACGCACGTGCTGGGCACGGGATGGCGGCATTGCTAACGCCGGTATAAATGGTAGCAGGGACCGCCCGCCCCTGTAAAGCGCCGGCGGGGACAGGCTCTTTTTGGTAACCTGCTCGGTAGAAAGTGCCGTCTTGCGCCCGCCGCCTCTGCCCCCTACAGTCCCCTGCAGGGGGTGATCGCCCCCGTCAATCCCGAGGAGGTGGTCAAGCGATGCAGCCTGCGTCCATTCCCGGCTACGCCTACGGCGATCCGTCGCTCCCGCCGGCCCCGCTCTCGCTGGCCGAGTTCGAGCTGCTCAAAAAGACGGTGACCTTCACCGAGGACGATGTCCAGGCCCTGCGGCTGGCCGGCGCGGTTCTGGCCGACCAGGTCGAGGAGATTCTCGATGTCTGGTACGGATTCGTAGGTTCCCAGCCGCATCTTCTGGCCTACTTCGCCGATCCGCAGGGACGGCCGATCCCGGAGTACCTGGCGGCGGTGCGCCGCCGCTTCGGCCAGTGGATTCTCGACACCTGCCAGCGCCCCTACGATCAGGACTGGCTGGCCTACCAATTTGAGATCGGCCGCCGGCACCACCGGCTCAAGAAGAACCAGACCGATGGCGTCCAGGCCGCTCCCCACATTCCGCTCCGCTACGTGCTGACACTCCTCTACCCGATCGTGGCCACCATCCGCCCCTTCCTGGCTCGAAAGGGCCACCCGCCCGAGGCGGTCGAGCGGATGCACTAGGCCTGGTTCAAGGCGGTCCTGCTTCAGGTCACCCTCTGGGCCTACCCCTACACCCACGCCGGCGACTTCTAGCCGGCCAGCGCCGGCCGGGGTGGTGAGGTTCTCGCCGCCGATGCGATCACCTCGCCGGCCAGCAGGGTCTGCACCAGCAGGTGTCCAGGGGGAGTGAGGAGATAGCGCACCCGCACCGGCCAGTCGGGCACCACCTGGCGGGCCACCAGTCCGAAGCGGACCAGCTTCTTCAGGCGCTCAGAGAGCATCTTGGGGCTGATGCCGGGCAGGTGCCGCTCCAGGTCGCCGGTGTAGCGCGGGCCCTGGGCCAGGAGCCGGAGGATCGCCCCCATCCACTTGCATTTGAGGACCTCCTCCGCAACCGCCGGAGCGACCCCCGCCCGGGCCAGCGCCTCCCAGCGGGTCAGGAAGGCCCGGGCGGGCGCGGTCAGATGGTATTCGACACGCCGCGGATAGCCGTCGAAGGCCCGTCGTTCAAGCCAGCCAGCGGCGGTGAGATCGGCGAGCCGCTGGCGCAGGGTCCGGCGCGGGATACTGCCGAGCGCCCGCTCCAGGGCCAGAGGACGGCAGACCCCCTGGCCGACGGCCAGCAGCAGCCGGATCGCCCAGCGGTGCTCCAGGGGAGCGAACCTCTCGGTCACCAGGGCACCTCCCCACGACGGCCTCCGCCTCTCTGATTGTCCCCGATCCGGCCTCCGATCGCAAGGGGCGGCGAAGGTCGCGCCGGCATCGGGCCCGCCGCGTGAGCGGGCCGGCCTCAGGGCGTGGTGAGCGGAACCGCCGGGGCGGCCAGGCGGGCCAGCACCGCCTGGCGAACCGTGTTGCCGATAAGCGGGGCCAGGGCCGGCCGGAGCACCTGCAGCTTGGCCTGATCGACCGTCTGCCAGTCATCGAGGAGCAGGCCGCCGGTATCACCCGAGTTCGGGTTCAGGCTCCAGTAGGTGAAGCTGAGCCCGTGGGCGATGAGGAAGTCCACCAGCGTCCGCTGCCAGACCCCTTCGCGGTCGGCGCCCACCGACCGCCCGCCGAACTCGCCGACGAGAAGCGGGGCGAGGTTCTCCAGGGCCAGGTAGGCCCAGGTCCGGGTCCAGAGGGGAACCAGGTTGGCCGGGAAATCCGGGGTGCGAAACCAGGGCTGGTCGTAGACACCGGGACCGTAGTCGTGGGGGCTGTAGACCAGGCGGTCCGGACGCACCAGACGGACCGGGGCGGTGCGGGCGGCGCTCAGATTGCCTCCCCACCAGTACCACTGGTCGTCCGTGCGCTCGACCCCCTCAACGATAATCAGCCAGTCGGGGTTGACGGCCAGAATGGCGTTTCCCGCCCGCTCGGCCGCCAGCCGCCAGTCGGTGCGGGGGTCGCCGCTGCCCCAGGTGGCCGGGCCGTGGGGTTCGTTATGGAGGTCGGCGCCGATGACCGCATCGATCCCCCGGTAGCGGGCGGCCAGGCGCTGCCAGTCGGCGATCCAGCGCTCTTCGGGGTAGCGGTCGGTGTACCAGAGTTCACTCTGCTGGGGGCACTCGATGCGGTGGCGGTCCAGGATCACCTTGAGGTTGCGCTCGGCGGCCCCGGCGATGATCCGGTCCATGATCTCCAGCGGGCTGAGGTTCGCCAGCTCGGGATTGAGGTCGGCGTTGATACCGTTCGGGCGGCTGTCGGGGTCGAGGGCCTGGGTGGCAAAGGGCAGGCGGATGGTGTTAAAGCCCATGGCGACGATGGTATCCAGGAGATCGGTCCAGCGCCGGGCCCAGAGGCCGTGGGGAGCGAAGCTACAGGTCTCCAGACCGAACCAGTTGACGCCGGTGATCCGAACGACCCGGCCGGTGGCATCGCGCAGGGTGGCGCCGTCGGCGCGGAGGACGTTGAGCGGTGGCGGGGCGGGCGTCGGGGTTGGGGCCGGCGTGATGCCGGGCGTCGGCCGGCCGGAGGGTGTCGCCGTCGGAGACAGCAGCGGCGCAGTGGGAGCCGGACCGGGCCGGACCAGGAGAAGGCCGCCGGCCACCAGCAGCCCCAGCAGCGCGAGGAAGAGACGGAGACGGACGGACAGAGTCGGCATCAGCGGCGCTCCGTTGACGGAGAGTGTGGCGCTCAGGATAGGGGAGAGGGTGATTTATGTCTATTCCCCCAAAAGTCCTGGGCATGGGAGCGGGCGCCCGGTTTAGCGTCTGGTCAGGGGCCACCGCCCCGGAGTGGGGCGTCCCCTTGTGGGGGGCGGAGGCTCTGTGTATAATCGCCACACGCAGAGAGGCCCTCAGGGGGACGACCGGCGGCCGTCAACGGGCTGTCCAGCGGCCAGACGGGGGAAGGGTCATGGAGCGAGAGGTCCAGTCCCGCCGGCGGGTGGTCGTGACCGGCGTCGGTGCGATCACCGCCGTTGGACTCGACGCAGAGACGACGTGGCAGAATCTGCTGCGGGGTGTCTCGGGGGTAGGCCCGATCACCTTCTTCGACCCGACGGGGTATCCCACCACCATCGCCGCCGAGGTCAAGGACTACCAGCCACCAGAGTGGCTGGACCCGAAGGAGGCCCGGCGGCTCTCCCGTTTTATCCTCTTCGCCCTCTCCGCCGCCCACGAGGCGCTGACGCGGGCCCGGTTCTGCATCACCGAGGAGAACGCCGAGCGGGTCGGCGTGCTCATCGGCTCAGGGATCGGCTCGTTCACCACCGTCGAGGAGGGCTGTCGGACGGTCTTCACCCGCGGGGGAGCGCGGCTGACCCCGTTCTTTCTGCCGATGATGCTTCCCAATATGGCCTCGGGGCAGGTCAGCCGGCTGCTGGGCATCCGTGGCTACAGTTCGACGATCGTCACCGCCTGCGCCAGCGGGGCCCAGGCCATTGGCGAGGCGGCCGAGGTCATCCGACGGGGGGCGGCCGACGTGATGCTGGCGGGGGGCAGCGAGGCCTCGGTCTGCGAGATGGGGCTGGCCAGTTTCTGCGCCATCCGGGCCCTCTCGACCCGCAACGACGAGCCCACCAGAGCCAGCCGGCCGTTCGACCGGGAGCGTGACGGCCTGGTGCCGGCCGAGGGCTGCGCCATTCTGGTCCTGGAGGAGCTGGAGCATGCCCGGCGGCGGGGGGCACCGATCCTGGCCGAGCTGGTGGGCTACGGGGTCTCGTCGGACGCCTACCATGTGGTCGCCCCCGACCCCGAGGGACGGGGGGCGGCGGCGGCCATGCGGGCGGCCCTGGCCGACGCCGGCCTGACGCCCGCGGACATCGACTACATCAACGCCCACGCCACCTCGACGGTAGCGGGCGACTACGTCGAGACGCTGGCCATCAAGCGGGTGTTCGGCGAGCGGGCCTACGCCATTCCCATCAGCGCCACCAAGTCCATGATCGGCCACTCGATGGGGGCAGCGGGGGCCATCGAAGCGGTGGTTGCGGTCCTCACCATTCGGGATGGTATAATTCATCCGACGATCAACTACGAGTACCCTGACCCGAAGTGCGACCTGGACTACGTGCCGAACGTGGCCCGGCGAGTACCGGTGCGCACCGTCCTCTCGAACTCGTTCGCGTTCGGCGGTCACAACGCGACGCTGATCTTCCGGCGCTACGCTGAGGACTGAATCCGTGCTGGTCTTCACGAACGAGCGTCTGGTCCAGAGCCGGATCCGGCTGGGGCGGCTGGCCACCCTGGCGGGGTTCCTGGCCCTGGGGGCGGGGCTGATCTTCTCGCTGCAGACCCAGGCTCAGAACCAGCCTGATCTGGCGCTGCTGCTCTCGTACGGCGGGCTGCTCCTGGGGCTCTTTTTCTTCAGCCTCGCCAAGTACAACGCCCTGCGGTTCGGGATCCGTCCGCCGATCCACGAGATCCTCAGCCGGGAGCTGCGGGGGCTGGACTACAAGTACCGTCTCTACAACTACATCGAAGGGATTCCGGTCGATCATCTCCTGGTCAGTCCTTTCGGGCTGACCGTCATCGAGACCCGGCCCTTCATCGGCCACATCATTAACCGTGGCCAGAAGTGGTCGCGCAAGGGTGGCCTCTTCCGGATCCTGCAGTTCCTGAGCGAGGGAGCGCTGGGCAACCCCAGCCGCGATGCTCAGCGGGGCGTCCGGGCGGTGCGGGCGCTCCTGGCCGAGCGCCTGGGGGCGGAGCGAGCGGCGGCGGTGCCGGTTGAGGGCGTGGTGGTCTTCACCCATCCGCGGGTGGTTCTGGAGGTGACCGACCCGGTGGTGCCGGTCCTGCACGTGCGCGAGCTCCGGGCGCACCTGCGCCGGCCCAATGGGCGGACCCGGCTGCCGCTCGACCTGCAGCGGCAGGTGGTCCAGGTCTTTGACGACATCAAGCAGGCCGCCTGAGACCGGGCAGGGTCCTGAGGCGCGTGATGTGGGTTGACTTGACAAGAGGGGGCCCCCACAGGCAGAGAAGGAGTGAGCTATCACTCCCTGCCGTGGAGGCCCGTCCCAATGA
>CACRXC010000131.1_pt1 | contig 30893 bp, 27 predicted proteins | sample 5377091 | NCBI WGS metagenome assembly CACRXC01 (sample SAMEA6061845, study PRJEB28556) | metagenome | reverse complement strand
TGTGCACAGGTTGTCTGAGGCCGCGGGGCCAGAGTGGCGAGAGATCGCTCCCCCGGGGCCGAGCCTCAAAATTTCCCCACCGTCTCTGGGACAGACCCCGCGAGCTGGCGGCATTGACAGAGGTCGTTGTCTCTAATACAATACGGCCGACGACACTGGTGCCGGGGAAGGCCTGGGATGTCGCTTGTCTCCTCTCCGTCCCCTGTTGTCCGCCCGGCCGAGGACTGGCTGGAGGTCGATCGGGTCCTGCTGGTCCTGCGCCAGCGGTGGCGGTTTCTGGTGGTGGCGACCCTGGTGGGGCTCCTGAGCGCCCTGCTCACCGCCCGGTTTCTATTGACCCCCGTCTACCAGGTGACGGTCCGCATCCTGGTCGAGAGCGGTCTCCCCGGCCAGCCTGGCCCCCTCCCCACCGGGGGGGGGGCAAGCGCTCCTCTGTACGCCCAGATTGCCGCCGGTGAGGAGCTGAAGCGGGCGGTGGCCCAGCGGCTGGGGCTGCTGCCCGCCGAGGTCGCGCCGGCGGCGCTGCCGGACCTGCCCTTCCGGGTCCGGGCCCGCGCTCTGAGTGGCACCCCCATTGTGGAGATTCAGGTGGAGAGCGCCGACCGGACGCTGGCCTTCCGGGCCGCCGAGACTCTGACGGCCGTGCTCGTGGAGGGCACCCGCCAGCGGCAGGCGCAGCGGTTTGCCGCCGTCCGCGAGCGCCTGGAGGAGCAGATCGCCACTGTGCAGGCCGAGATCGCGGGGCTGCGGGCGCGGCTGAGTCAGCCGGCCCCGGAGGCCGAGCGCCAGGCGGCGGCCGAGCACCTCAACCGGCTGCAGGTGGCGCTCTCGCAGCTGCAGGCCAGCGAGGCCACCCTCCGCCTGGCCGAGGCCCAGATGACGGATCTGTTGACCGTGCTGGAGCCCGCCCGGCTGCCGCTCCGGCCGGCCTGGCCCAGTCTGCCGGTGGCCGCTGGACTGGGGGCGGTCCTGGGGCTGGCGCTGGGGGGTGTGGGGATCATCCTGGCCGACCAGCTGGACCGGCGGCTGCGGACCCCGGAGGCGGCCGAGCAGGTGCTGGGGCTGCCGGTGCTGGCGACGCTGGTGCGGGTGGCGGATCCGGCGACCCCGCCCTGGGATCTGGCCGGGCCCAACGGCGAGGCCTTCCGGCTCCTGCGGACGAATCTGCGGTTCGCCAGCGGGGGCCGGCCGGTGCCGGTGCTGACCGTCACCAGCAGTCAGGCCGAGGAGGGGAAGTCGACCGTGGTCCTGGGGCTGGCGGGGGCGCTGGCGCTGCTGGGCCAGCGGGTGGTGGTGGTGGACGCCGACTTGCGGCGGCCGGTGCTGCACCGGGTGCTGGCGCAGCCCCGGGCGCCGGGGCTGGCGGACTGTCTGGCCAACCCGGACCTGGATCCAGTGGCCCTGCTCCAGGCGGTGCCGGTGGAGGGCCCGGGGAGTCTCCAGGTGCTGCTGGCGGGGACGCCGCCGCCCAATCCCGGGGAGCTTCTGGCCTCGGCGCGGCTGGAGGCGGTGCTGACGCGGCTCCAGACCGGGGCGGACCAGGTGCTGGTCGACAGCCCGCCGGTGGCGGCGGGCGCCGATGCGCTGCTGCTGGCCAGCCGCAGCGCCGGGGTGCTGGTGGTGGTGGACGCCGGGGCGACCGACCGGCGCTGGGCCCAGGGGGTGGTGCGGCAGTTGCGCGAGCGCCAGGTCCCGCTCCTGGGGCTGGTGGTCAACAACCTGACGGCCGGCCCCGCCGACTACTACTATTACTACCGCTCGTATACCGACGGCCGGGCCTCCCCCCGCCCCGATGGTCGCGGGCTGCTGGGCTGGGTGCGCCAGCTGCGTCGGCGCTGAGCGTGGCCGCCGTCGGCGGCGATAGGGTGGAGGGGGCGACCGCACCGGACCGTCACGCGCGGCGGGGATAGCGGGGGAGGCTGGCGTGCAGCGGGACGGCAGACGGTATCTGCCGATCTTTCGGCGCTGGGTGCGGCTGAGCGGGCGCCTGGCGCCGGTCGAGCGGGTGCTGGTGCTGGGAGGGCTGGCGGCGGTGGTGGTGCGCCTGCTGGAGGAGACCCACGGGGCGGTCGTGGTGGGTCGGCATCGGGAGCGCATTGTGGCCATCCTGGCTCGGGCGGCGGGTGAGGAGCTGCGGCGTGAGGCGGCCGAGGGCGGCGAGACAAGAGAGTGCGCCGCAGAGGCTAGCGCGCCGGTGGCGCCAGAAGGCTGAATGACTGCTGTCCCACCGGCGCGCTGCGGGCTGGAGAGGCTTGGCGCGGGCTTTCGGCGTCGCCGGTCCAGCGGCGACGAGCCTGGCGCTCTCGCGTTGGGCGGGCGTCCCCGTCGACGCCGGCACGGACGGCGCGTGGTTAGACGTCCAGGTTGCGCACCTGGCGGGCGTGGGTCTGGATAAAGCGCCGGCGGGGCGGCACGTCGTCGCCCATCAACATCTCGAACGTCTCGGCCGCCGCCAGCGCATCCTCGATGGTGACGCGCAGGATCGTCCGGCGGGCCGGGTCCATCGTTGTCTCCCACAGCTGCTCGGGGTTCATTTCGCCCAGGCCCTTGTAGCGCTGAATCGTCACCGGCTTGCCTTTGAGCTGGGCTAAGATCGCCTCTTTTTCAGCGTCGCTGTAGACGTAGTGGTGCTCCTTGCCGACCTGGATCCGGTAGAGCGGCGGCTGGGCGATGTAGAGGTGGCCGTGCTCGATGAGCGGCTGCATGTACCGGAAGAAGAAGGTCAGAAGCAGTGTGCGGATGTGGCTGCCGTCCACGTCGGCGTCGGTCATGATCACGATGCGGTGGTAGCGCAGTTTCTCAAGATTCAGATGGGCCCCGATCCCGCAGCCCAGGGCGGTGATGATGGCCCGGATCTCCTCGTGGGCCAGCATCTTGTCCTCGCGGGCCTTCTCGACATTGAGGATCTTGCCCCGCAGCGGCAGCACCGCCTGGAAGCGGCGGTCGCGGCCCTGCTTGGCCGAGCCGCCGGCGGAATCGCCCTCGACGAGATACAGTTCGCAGCGGGCCGGGTCGCGCTCGGTGCAGTCGGCCAGTTTGCCGGGGAGGGTCAGCCCCTCCATGGCGCTCTTGCGGATGACCGTCTCGCGGGCCATCTGGGCGGCCTTGCGGGCCCGGGCGGCCGTCACGCACTTCTCGATGATCTTGCGGGCCTCGGCCGGGTTCTCCTCGAAGTACTGCCGCAGCCCCTCGCTGACCACGTTCTCGACCAGTGGGCGGACCTCGGCGTTGCCGAGCTTGGCCTTGGTCTGGCTCTCGAACTGCGGCTCGGGCAGTTTCACGCTGATAATGGCGGTCAGCCCCTCGCGGACGTCATCGCCGGTCAGGTTGGCCTCGTCCTCTTTCAGGAGGTTGTGCTTGCGGGCGTATTCGTTGAGCGTCCGGGTCAGGGCCGTGCGGAAGCCGGTCAGATGGGTGCCGCCATCGGTGGTGTTGATGTTGTTGGCGAAGCTGAAGACCGTTTCCGTGAAGGTGTCGTTGTACTGGATGGCCGCCTCAACCTGGATGCCGTTGACCTGCTTTTCGATGTAGATTGGTCGGTGCAGGACCTGGCGGTGCTTGTTGAGGTGGCGGACGAACGAGAGGATACCGCCCTCGAAGTAGAACGAGAGTTCGCGGTCGGTCCGCTCGTCGCGGAAGGTGATGGTCAGGCCCCGCGTGAGGTAGGCCATTTCGCGGAAGCGCTGGGCCAGGGTCTCGAAGTGGTAGTCCAGGGTCTCGAAGATCGTTCGGTCCGGCAGGAAGGTGGTGGTGGTGCCGGTGTGCTCGGCGGGACCGACCTCGGTGACCGGCATGGTCGGCTGACCACGGCGGTACTCCTGTCGGTAGCGCCGGAGGACGCCGTCGCGGCTGAGGGGGACGGTCTCGACCCGCAGCCATTCGGAGAGGGCGTTGACGGCTGAGACGCCGACGCCGTGCAGGCCCGAGGCGACCTTGTAGCCGCCGCCGCCGAACTTGCCGCCGGCGTGCAGCACCGTCATCACCGTCTCCAGGGCCGATTTGCCGGTCTTGGGGTGGATGCCCACCGGAATGCCCCGGCCGTTGTCGGAGACGGTCACGCTTTTATCCTTGTGGATGGTCACCACGATGTGGTCGCAGGCCCCGGCCAGGGCCTCGTCCACCGAGTTGTCCACCACCTCGAAGATCAGGTGGTGCAGCCCGCGGATATCGGTCGAGCCGATGTACATGCCGGGGCGGCGTCGAACCGCCTCCAGCCCTTCCAGGACCTGAATGCTTTCAACACCGTATTCCAGAGGAGCCTCCGTGGCCATACGTCCCTATCCCAACCCCCGCAACGTCACCGGTGGAGCCTCGGTCTGCTGGAGGAGACGGGTGCGATAGAAGACCATGCTGCCCGCCGCCAGCCCGCTGGCGATATAGGCGTTGCCGACCACGCCGATGGCCAGCCCCCAGTTCTCCCGCGCCAGCGCCTGCCAGATAAGGTGCATGCCCGTCGAGATGAGGAAGATAAGGGCGATGAGCCCCAGGGCCGGCCAGAAGTTGCTCCCGACCACCCGGACGCTGTTGGCGACGGCCTGGAGCGGCCCGACCTCGCTGATCACCACCGCGTCCACCAGGAAAAAGAGGTAGATGAGCAGCCAGAGCAGTCCCACCTGGAAGAGCACCAGGAGCAGGACGCTCAGGAAGGCGCCGACCGCCGGGGCCAGCAGCTGCACCAGGCCGACCAGGAGCGAGGTCGGCAGCCCGACGGCCACGATCCCGCCGAAGAAGAGGCCGATGAACTCGAGCAGGCTGACCCAGTAGAGCCAGACCCGCCGACGGAGGAGCAGTGTCAGGTCGACCCGGCCATCGCGCACCTGCTGGGCGAGCAGGCCGAAGTAGAGGCAGCCGAGCCAGAGGCCGACGAGCTGACAGAGGATCGCCAGGCCGACAACTTCCCCCAACCCGCGCAGCTGGTACTCGCCCAGAAGATGCCGGCCCGGCAGCCCGGCCACCGGCACGCCGGCCACCACCGCCACCAGCAGGCTCAGCAGATTGAACTCGCTGGCCCAGGCCCGGGCCAGGGTCAGCACCTGGGTGGCCTGGCCGGCCAGTGGCTCGCCCGCGCCCACCTGGCGGCTGTACCACCGGACGCTCTCCTCGTAGGCGGCCAGCAGCGGCTCGACCGCTGCCCGCACCGAGAGCCGGGGGCCCAGGATCAGCAGCAGGTCCAGTCCCACCGGGATGAGCAGGATCCAGGGGATGCGGTTGACCGCATCGAACCCGGCCTGGAGCGTATCGATCACACCCGGGACCGCTGACCGTCGTCCACTCATTGCAGGGGAATTCTAGCACAAAGCCGCCTCAGCGCGCCCGGAAGACCACCGGCCGCTGGCTCTCGTCGGCCACGACCTTCTCCAGGGCCACCAGCCGCTCCAGATGGCCGTTCAGGGCGTAGGCCAGTTCGATGTCCACGCTCCGTGGCCATTCGCCCAGGCGCGGGCTGAGCAGGGTGATGATCTCCTGGAGGGTGCGCGGCCGCTCGCGCAGGACCTCCAGGACCAGGCGGTCGGCCAGTTCGACAAACTGCCGGCTCTCGGCCAGGAACTGACCGACCTCGGGGCCGCGGAAGACCGGCCAGTGGCAGCCGCAGAGCATGGCCGCGCCCAGGTTCTCCAGGTAGCGGATGGTCTGGAGATACTGGTCGACGTAGAGGTAGGTCGGGCAGAGGGCCGGACGTCCTTCGGTGTCGCGGTAGACGCTGCCCTGGACGGCGTCGCCGGTGAAGGCGATGCGGTGGCGGGTGTCGAAGAGGGTGAGGTGGCCGAACGAGTGGCCCGGCGTGTGGTGGATCTCCAGGAGCCAGTCGCGGCCCAGGCGCAGGATCTCGCCACCGCGCCAGGTGAGGTCCACCGGCTGGGGGGCGCCCAGCGTCGAACGGATCCAGGCCCGCGTCGTCTCATCGTAGGCGATCCCGTGTCGGGCGGCGTAATGGTTGTAGCGGAACTCCAGCATGCGCTCCGGGTCCTCGATGAGGAAGCGGTCGGCCTCGCCGCAGGAGAGGAGCACCCCCGGATGGGCGGCCTTGAGGGCGCTGTTGCCGCCGCAGTGGTCGAGGTCGCTGTGGGTGTTGATGACGAGGTCGATGTCGGTCGGACGCAGGCCGATCCGGTCCAGGTAGGGGAAGATCACGGCCTGGGGGTCGCTGGCGGTGCCGGTATCGAGCAGGACGGTGCGCTCCGGGCCGCGCAGCAGGTACAGGTAGAGTGGCCGGCCACCAACGACGCCGGTGATCCGGTGCACACCGGGGACGATCTCCATCGCGCTCCTTTCGCCAGCCCGCCGCCGGTGGTTTGGGCGCTACGACCTGGTGCTGGCCAGGTCGCGCAGGGCGGCCAGCAGTTCTTCGAGATGGTAGACCTCGTCCTGACCGGGCGTCTCGGCCCAGACATAGCGGGCCGTCCGGTCGCGGTCGATCAGCCAGAGCGAGCGCCGCCCGACCTCGCGGAAGTTGTAGGGCGCCGGGATCGAGCGGACGATGTCGTAGGCCTTGATGAGATCGCGGTTGAAGTCGCTGACCAGCGGGAAGTTCAGATTGAGCTGGCGGGCCCACTCGCGCTGGGCGAAGGGGCTGTCCACGGTCAGCCCCAGGATCTGGGCTCCCATGGTGCGGATCTGGTCGGCTGTGTCCCGCAACCGGGACAGCTCGTTCCCTCAGCCGCCGGTGAAGGCCAGGCGGACCGTGCCGAGGACGACCGGTCCGCGGCTCAGCCAGTCGCTTAAGGTGATGAGACCGCCCTCGCTGCTGGGCAGGGTGAAGTCGGGCACGGGCTGACCGACAGGCAGTGCCATGAACCCTCCTTTGGGAGATAAGCGTGGGCGCCCGGTGGTCTCCGGGCTGAGGCCATTGTACACGGCCGGCCGGACGCTGACAATCAGGGCTGCCCCGCTATCACCGGGTCCAGACCGCAGTTTCGCCCGGACCGGGCGCGATCCCGGGTGGGGAAGCGACCGCCTCTGCCCGCGCCGGCGGATGGTGAATGGGGCCGGTCCGGGGCCGGACGGCTCAGTCGGGCGGGGGCTCCTCCGGGGGCAGCCCCAGGGCCCGGAGCAGTTCGTCGGCGGCGTGGTGGGGGTCGGTCTGGCGGGCGGCCACCGCCTGGACCAGCGTCGTCCAGCGGTCGGGGGGCAGTGCCGCCTCCAGCCGCCGCCAGAGCCGGCGCTGGGCCAGCCGGCGGATGGTGCTGGCCGCCCGTCGCTCCTCGACCCGCGACCACTCGCCGCTGCGGAGAAGATGAGCGCGATGCTGGTCCAGCGCCGCCACCACCGCCTCGACGCCCTGGCCGGTGGTGGCCGTGGTCAGGAGGACCGGGGGCTCCCAGGGCCGGCGGGGCCCCAGGCGGAGCATCTGCCGCAGGATGGCCGCCGTCTGGGCGGCTCCCTCGCGATCGGCCTTGTTGACGACGAAGAGGTCGGCCACCTCGAGGAGGCCGGCCTTGAGGGCCTGGATCTCATCGCCCAGACCGGGTGGCTCGACCACCAGGGTGGTGTGGACCAGATCGGCGACCTCGACCTGGTCCTGCCCGGCGCCGACAGTTTCGATCAGAATCCGCTCAAAGCCGGCGGCCGCCAGAGCGGTGAGGAAGTCGCCGACCACGTCGGCCAGGCCGCCCCGACCGCCCCGGGCGGCCAGACTGCGGACGAAGACGCCGGGGTCGCCGGTCAGATCGGTCATGCGGACCCGGTCGCCCAGGAGCGCCCCGCCGGTCAGCGGACTGGAGGGGTCGATGGCCACCACCGCCACCGTCTGCGGGCGCTGGCGGAGGGCGGCCACCAGGCGGGCGATAAGGGTGCTTTTGCCGGCGCCCGGGGGACCGGTGACGCCCACGGTGTGGGCCGGGCCGGCCAGTCGGTGGAGCGCGGCGCTGAGCCGGCGGGCCTCCGGCTCCTGGCGCTCGAGGAGGGTCAGGATGCGGGCCAGGGCGCGCCGGTCGCCCTGGCGGAGGCGGTCAACCAGTTCCACCGCTGGCCTGCCGGAGGGGAGCGTGCTGGCGGATGAAGTCGATGATGGTGGGCAGGGGCGTGCCGGGGCCGAAGACGGCGGCCACGCCGTGCTGTTGCAGGAGCGGAACATCGGTCTCCGGGATGATGCCGCCGACCACCACCAGGACATGGTCGAGGCCCCGGGCCCGCAGTTCGGCCATCACGCGGGGCACCAGTTCCAGGTGAGCGCCGGAGAGGATGCTCAGGCCCACCACATCAACGTCCTCCTGGGCGGCGGCCTCGGCGATCATCGCCGGGGTCTGACGGATGCCGGTGTAGATGACCTCCATCCCGGCGTCGCGCAGGGCCCGGGCGATCACTTTAGCACCCCGGTCGTGGCCGTCGAGGCCCGGCTTGGCGACCAGGACGCGAATGCGTCGCTCGCTCATCGTGCTCACCCGGTCGGCCTGGTGTCCGGAGTCCGCGCGCTGGGGCCAGGCTGATGGGGCACCCAGCCGGATGGACCCCCCAGGGATCGTACCAGATGGTCAGGCGCTCAGCAACCGGGTCCCACCCGCTCTCCCCTGCGCCCAACGAGGGCGGCCGTCGTCGGTCAGGAGCCGGGACAAAACACGCCCGCGACAGACAGAAGCGGTGGCCGCCGCTGCCCGAACAGGCGGCGTCTGAGGCGCATGTTCCCGGATCCGGGGGCCGTCGTGCCGATCGTTATCCTCGGTGAAACGCCGCTGGGTGACGCGCTCGAGGAGCCAGAGGGATGCTTGTCCGCTAGGGCCTCGACGGCGGGCCGGTCGGTATGGCCTTCCTGAGGGCGGTGGCCCGGGGTTCGTCCGGCCGGACGAATGGCGTGTGCCCCTGGAGACCGGTGCCACCGGGGCGCGCTCGTACGGGCGTCCGGCTGAGGCTGGTGGAAACAAGGGCTGGTCTTGAACGCGCAGCCCGGCCGCAGCACCGGCGCCGGAGAGCACGGAGGGCCATCGCCGCGCCGGGCCGGTGCTCAGGGCACGACCGGGTGCTGGCGCGAGCCAGTCTGGTAGAGTTCGAGCAGAACCCCGTGGGCTGACCTGGGATGGATGAAGGCCAGTTCCTCTCCGTGCAGCCCGCGCCGGGGCTCGCGGTCGAGCACCTGGAGACCGGCGGCCTGCAGGTACTGGATGGCCGCCCGGAGGTCAGCCACCTCATAGCAGAGATGGTGCAGGCCCTCGCCGCGTTTCTCCAGAAAGCGGGCCACGCCGGTGGTCGGGTCGGTCGGCTCGATGAGTTCAAGAAGACTGTCGCCGGCCCGCAGAAAGGTGATCTTCACCCCCTCGCGGGGATGAGGGAGCGTCGGCCCGGCCGGTAGACCGAGGAGATCGCGATAGAGGCGCAGGGCGGCTGCGGTCTCCCGGACCACCAGCCCCACGTGGTCAAGCCGCCGGAACACCGGTTCCTCCCACCGTTTTTCCCGTATGATACCCGAGACCAGCCCTGGCGGTGCCGCCGGCCGCAGGCCCAGGCCGGACGGGATCGCGACCGGCGAGGGCGCTCCCGGGCGGTGGGACGCGGCAGCGGCTGCGCAGGCGCTGGCTGGCCGGCGGCTGGTTGTGTGGGCGGTTCGGACAGCGTTTCCCCGATTGTTTGTCGTCTCTGGCTCTGTCGGAGCGGAAAAGTAAGATGGGTGAAAGCGCAGTGGGCGGTGGGCGCCGCGATCGCCGCCGGGAGGTGTGGTCCATGGACCGTTCCCAGCCTCTGAGACCGGGTCTGGCGCTGGTCGGGTTCGCTCTGGCTCTCCTGCTCCTGGCTGGTCCGGCGTCCGGACTGGCAGCCCCGGCGGGACCGGCCACCGTGACCGTCACGGCGAGCGCGACGCCCACGGCCACCATGTCGCCGTCGGTGACGCCCCCGACGGGCGTGTGGCCGTCGGCAACGCCCACGGCCACCGCAACGCCGGCCTTCCGGCCGGCCATCCAGCGTCCCCGACCGACCCGGACCCCGTTGCCCGGCGAGGCCGCGCCAGACCGCCTGCTCGTCACTTTCCGCTCCGCTCTCTCCCCCCAGCGCGAACGGGCTCTCCACCTCCAGGCGGGGGGAGAGGTGCTGCAGGAGATCCCGGCCCTGCGGCTCCGGGTGGTGCGGGTGCCGCCGGCTGGTCGGGCGGCGGCCATCGCCGCCTACCAGGCCGACCCGGCGGTCCTGGCGGTCGAGCCCGACCGCTATCTCACCGTCCAGGAGGTGCCCAACGATCCGCTCTTCAGCCAGCAGTGGGCCCTGGCCCGCGTCCAGGCGGCGGCCGCCTGGGACATCACCCGGGGCAGCCCGGCGATCACCATCGCCATCCTGGACTGCGGCATCTTCGACGAGGCCTCGCGCTTCCTGGCACCGGACGGTCTGCCGGGCCATCCCGACCTCCGCGGCAAGGTGGTGGCCCGGGCCAATTTCAGCGACAGCCTGGACACCGACGACTACTGCAACCACGGCACCCACGTGGCCGGGATCGCGGCGGCCACGGCCAATAACGGCCTGGGCGTCGCCGGCCTGGGCCGCGAGGCCCGGCTGCTCAACGGCAAGGTTCTGAACGACACCGGCGTCGGAGCGACCTCGTGGCTCATCAACGGCCTTATCTGGGCGGCCGACAGCGGGGCCCGGGTCATCAACCTGAGCCTGGGCGGACCCGGTCCCTGCCCGGTGGCGTTGCAGAGCGCCATCGACTACGCCTGGAGCCGGGGAGCGGTCATCGTGGCCGCAGCCGGGAACGGCGGGAGCGACGGGATCGGCGATCCCCAGGCCGAATCACCGGCCAACTGCCAGCGGGTGCTGGGGGTGGCGGCCACCGACCAGTCTGACAGCCGGGCCAGTTTCTCCAACTACGGGCTCGATGTCGACCTGGCCGCGCCGGGCAAAGATATTCTGTCAACCGACTATATCGGCGGCTACCGGACCATGAGCGGGACCTCGATGGCGGCGCCGCTGGTCTCGGGGCTGGCGGCGCTGGTCTGGACGACCGGCTGGGGCACCAGCAACCAGGCGGTGGTCGACCGGATCAAGGCCACCGCCGACCGCATCGCCGGCACGGGCAGTCTCTGGGAGAGCGGGCGGATCAACGCCTGGGCGGCGGTCCAGCCCGCGGTGCTCACCCCGACGCCCACGGCCACGCCCTCGCCGACCGGCACCCCCACCCCGACGCCCTCGTTCACCGCCACCCCCGTCATCGCTACCCCCACGCCAACCCTCACGCCCACTCCCTCGCCGTCGCCGACCCCCACGTCCACCCCTACCTTCTCGCCGACCAGCACGCCCACCAGCACCCCGACGCTGTCGCCGACACCGTCACCCACCCCGTCGCCGACGGCCACGCCGTCGCCCACGCCGACCCCAACCCCGCCGGGTCTGCCGCTGCCGGGGGGCCAGCCAGCCCAGGTCACGCTGGACAGCGGGCGGGTGACCATGGAGTTCCCGGTCGTCCCCGCCGGCGACGTGCGCCTCGTGGCCACGCCCATCGCGCGCAGCGCTCTGCCGACGCTGCCGGCGCCGGCCCGTCCGTTCTACGGGCTGCAGGCCAGCCTGCTGGTCAACGGAATGGCCAGTGAGGCGCCGCTCCCGGCCCCGGCCCGCTTCAGCCTGACCTTCACCGCCGCCGATCTCCCGCCCGGCGAGCGGCCCGGGGCGGTGCGCCTGTACGTTCCCAGCAGTCTGACCGGCGCCTGGCAGCCGGTGGCCGACAGCCAGGTCAGCGATCTGGGGGGACAGATCTACCGCCTCACCGCCTCGCTGGAGCGGATCACCACCGTGGTGGCGGCCAGCCGGACCTACCGGGTGTATCTGCCGGCCGTGATCCGGGCGGCCGAAATCGGGCCGCCGACCGCTCCTCTGCCCACGCCAACCCCGACGCCGTGCAGCACCCGTCAGCAGCTGCTCAGCAACCCCAGTTTTGAGGGCGGCCTGGCGCCCTGGGAGGTTCTCTGGGGGACCCCGCTCCGGACCACGCTCTTCGCCCGGACCGGTCTCTCCTCGGTGCTGTTCGGCGGCTATAACAACGCCCTGGACGTCCTGGTTCAGAGCTTCACCGTGCCGCCCTGGGCCGAGACCGGGGCGGTCTACGTCTCGGTGCTGATGTTCTCCAGCGATTCCCTGTACGCCAACTTCGACTGGCTGGGGGTCGAGGTCTACGTCCCGACCTCGACGGTGCCCATCGCCGCCGGCAAGGTCTGGAACACCGCCCCGCGCGGTCTCTGGACCACCTGGCGGCTGACGATTCCCAACCTCGCCGCCTACCGGGGGCAGGCGCTGAGTCTCTGGCTCGGGGGCGTCACCGACTTTTCGCTGACCACCAGCTGGTATGTCGACGACGCCGAACTCTACGTCGCCTGCGGACCGCTGGTGGCCGCTCCGGAGAGCCCGACGGTGCGACCGCTGGCTCCCGCCGGGTCGTCCACCCTGGCCGCGCGGCGGGCCCGCTAGGGAGCCAGCCTGACGGGGCTGGTCGTGAGGCTGCGCTCAGAACCGGATCTGTCCGACCGGGCAGTGATCGCCCGGCGGGCCGGTCGGGGTGGTCGCTGTCAGCCGCTGGTGGGTCAGGGTGTCGTAGACGACCACCAGCAGACGGAAGGGGCCACGGCCCGCCGGCCTGTTCAGACGGTGTTCGTCGCGGACGCGGTCGCCCGGCTCCCAGAGCGGGGTGGGAAAGAGTCCCTGGACGGGCTCGCTGTCGTGCTGAGCCACCAGCCGGCCCGGCTCATCGAGGACCTGGACCGAGACGGTCAGCCGCCGGTCGAGGGCCTGGTGGGCCTCCCAGACCAGGGCGACGTCCAGATGCGTGCTGGTCGCCGACCATGTCAGGTCGCGCAGGGCCAGCGACCGGCCGAAGAGGCAGAGCGCCGGCCCCGGCGGGAGGGCCACCGGCGGGAGGTAGCGCCAGCGGGCCAGGACGGCCCGGTCGCTCTGGCCGCTGGCCGTGGTGGCCAGCACCCGCCGGGTCTCGCCGTTCTCGGGGTAGTAGAGCACCAGGGCCAGGGTATAGACCGCCGCCGGCAGATCGGCCGACCAGGGGAGCATGCGCTCCTCGAGGACGATCTCCCCGCGCTGCCAGAGGCGGGGGGGAAAGAGGTCGGCGTGGGGGACGGCGTCGGCCCCGGTCCGGCGCTCGCCGGTGGTGTCGAGCAGTTGCAGCGAGACCACGAAGTCGCGCTCCTGGTCCTGGACCACCCGCCAGACCAGGCGCACGGGACGGGTCCAGCCGGTGGCCAGGTCGTCTGACAGGTCCTCGACGGTGAGGAGCTCCACCCCGTTGGCGAAGCGGGCTAGGGCGGGCCGGGTCCATTCCGCCTGGTCGCGGGCCAGGCGGGCCGGAACGGTCGGGGCGTTGATCTGCGGGACCAGGAGGAGCGGGGTCCCCAGGGCGAGGGCAAGCTGAACGCCCAGCCAGGCCAGGGCCAGCGGCCGGCGCCAGCGTCCCAGCGGCAGCGCCCGCAGGCCGACGGTCAGGAGCAGGGCCAGAGCGGGCGCCGCCGGCATCAGGAAGCGGGCGTGGGCGTCCAGAGCGACGCTGGCCGCGGCCTGGCGGCCGATGACCGTGTAGGCCAGAAGGCCCGTTCCCAGGGCCATCATCGCCAGCAGCCGGCGGTGGACGGCGGGCCGGGCCGCCCAGTCCCGGCCGAGAAAGAGACCCCAGCCGGCGATCCCGGCCAGCCCGGGCAGCGCCAGCAGCACGAGCAGCCAGCCGGGCCAGGTGATATCGGCGTTGAAGCCCACGCCGCTCCACCAGGTCTCGTGGGCCATCCGCAGGGCCTGGCCCAGGCGGTCTGGCGCGAAGTCGTTGAGCAGGCGCCAGACCTGGATCACGCCGAAGCCGCCCTGGGCCACCAGCCGGCCCCAGAAATGTCGGCCGTGGGCCAGCCACCAGACCGCGACGGCCAGGAGCCCTGGCAGGAGGGGCAGTCCGGCGAGCAGCCAGCGCCAGGGGCGGGCCAGGTCGGGACGGGCCTGGCGGATCGCCCCGACGGAGGCCAGCCAGACGACCGGCAGGAGGAAGGCGGTGTTGGCCTTGCTGAGAAGGGCCCCGGTCAGCGGCAGGGCCATCAGCGCCAGCCGGCGGGAGAGCGGCCAGTCGGGGAGGAGGAGGCCGGCGGCGCTGGCGGCCAGGGTCAGGGCGCTCAGACCGATGGCGGCGGCGTCGTTGTTGACGCGGGCGCTGGCCAGCAGCATCCCCGGGCTGAGGGCCACCCAGGCGGCGGCGAAGAGGGCGCTGGCCCGGCAGCGCAGGACCAGCCAGGTGAGGAGGTAGGTCGCCGGGACGACCGGCAGCGTCTGCAGTCCGGAGCCGAGCCGGGCCAGGTGGACGTACCAGGCCAGCGGGCCGAACGGCCAGCTCTCGTCGAGATGATGCAGGGCGACGGCGTGGGCGAAAGGGTGGCCCGGCCAGGTCACGTAGGGGTTGCGGTGCCAGTCGCCGACCGGGGGGAGCGGCAGCGGGCTGAGCAGCAGCGCCAGGATGAGATAGTAGAGGGGGAGCTGGACGAACTCGGTTCCCGGCACGGCCGGGGGCGTCGGGCTCTGGACGCCCTCCGGCGGCAGGGGCAGGTGCCAGTAGGTCTGGAGATAGCGGATGAACTCCAGGTGGGCAGGCTCCTCCGGCGCCTCCCAGAGGGGGACCTGCAGATTGTACAGAAGGGAGAGGAGCAGAAAGAGCCCGCTCAGCCCGGCGACCAGCGTCCGATGGGGGATGGTCCGCAGAGGAAACGGCGGTGTGGGCAGCACGGGCCTCCTGGGAGTCGGTCGTTGGCTGCCGCCGGCTCAACGGCGGGGCAGCGCCTTTATTCTGCGGAAAATCAAGGAACTGTCAAGTTTTTTGACGGGTTCCCGTTTCGCGGCTAGACTGCAAGAGAAAGCTTGTCGTCGTGTCTGGCCATGGCCCGCCCGCTCGGTAGCGTGCTCCTGAGTTTTGTTCTCCTGGCCCTGGTCTACAACGTCTCGCAGCCGCTCTGGGAGGCGCCGGACGAGCCCGCCCACCTGGAGTTTGTCCGGTTCATTCAACAGCACCGGACCCTCCCGGTCGGCCGGCCCGACTGGCCGGCCGTCATGGCTCCCTGGGCGTCGGGGAGTGAGTTCAGCCAGGTGCCGCTGTATTACCTTCTCCTGGCCGTCGCCCTGGCGCCGCTGGCCGTGCCGCCGACCGACGACTGGCACCCCAACCCCTACGTCTCCTGGCCGGACCATCCGCTCCGCCGGGCGGTGGCCCTGCACCGCCTGGACGAGGGCTGGCCCTACCGGGGGCTCGCCCTCTTCGTCCACGCCGGCCGGGCGCTCTCCCTGCTCCTGGTGCTGCTCGCGCTCTGGGCCACCCACCGGCTGCTCCTGACCCTGACCGACCGACCGGGAGCAGCCCTCTTCGGCACCGTCTGGCTGGCCTGGAACCCCGGCGTGATCCTGACGGCGGCCCGGGTCAATAACGACGCGGGGGCCATGGCCCTGAGCGCGCTGACCATGCTCCTCAGCACCCGCCTGCTCCTGGGCCGGACCCGGCCGACGGTCCGGACCCTTGGCGGACTGGCCCTGGCGCTGGCCGGAGCCCTGCTCAGTAAGCTCCACACCCTGGTCCTGGGGCCCCTGGTCGGGCTGGCGGTGCTGCTGGCGCCGGGCTGGCCGACCACGGTCCGCCCCTGGCGTCGGGGCGTCACGGCCGCCCTGGTGCTGGCCGGACCGCTCGGTCTGCTGGGCCTCTGGTGGCTGGGCTGGGGCCGGACCTTCGGCCCGCGCGTGGGGGCGGCGGCCGGGGTCGGGGCCCTGGACCCGCTGGCCCTGCTCAGCCGCCTGGACCTCGGTAGGCTGGCCGGCGCGCTCTGGACGCTCCACGGCACCTGGTGGGGAGGCGTGGGCTTCGGGGCCGAGACGCTCTGGCCGCCCGGCGTGTACCTGGCCCTGGCCGGGCCCTTCGGCGGGCTCCTGGCCCTGGGGCTGGCGGCCCTGGTCGGCGGCCGGACGGACCTCAGGCCTGCCGCCCGGCGAACCGGCGGCCTGCTGGTCCTGGTGGGCGCGCCGCTGGTCTACGGTCTGGTGGCCCGGAACGTTGTCCCCGGCGTCGACCTCGACCCCAACGCCCGTCTCCTCCTGCCGCTGGCGCCGGTCCTGGCGCTCCTGGTCACCCTGGGCGGCCTGGCCCTGCCGGCCGGCTGGCGCCAGCCGCTGGCTCTGGTCTACAGCGCGGGGCTCCTGGCTCTGGCCGTGGCCACCCCGCTGGTGATCTTCCCCCAGATCAGCGCGCCGGTCGTCCCGGCCCGCCTGCCGGCGACGCCAGCCGAGCGGACCGGCCCGGCCGTGGCCGAGGTGGTGCCCGGCGTCGACCTGCTGCGGGCCGAGGTTCAGCCGACCGTCCTTCAGCCGAATGCGCCCCTTCATATCCGGCTGGTCTGGCGGGTGCGGGAGCGTCCCGCCGCGGATTTCACCGTCTTTCTGCACCTGGTAGGGGCCGAGGGGCAGCGGCTCACCGGCGCCGACGCGGTCCCGCTGGAGACGGTCTTCCCACCGCGCCTCTGGCAGCCAGGTGAACTGGTCGAAGAGGAGCGCCGGCTGAGCCCGCCCGCCGAACTGCCGCCTGGCTTCTACGCCCTGCGCCTGGGCGCCTATCGGTGGCGGGAGGGGAGACCGCTGCCGCTCGCCCTCCGGCAGGGCGACGGCACCGTCGCCACCCTCACTCTGGCCACCTGGCGCGTTCTGCCACCGGTGACGGCCGCCGACCTCCAGCCAGCGGTCGAGGCCCGCTTCGGCGAGGCCCTGATTCTGCGCGCCTACCAGGTCCGTCGGGAGGCCGGAACCCTGCGGGTCAGTCTCTTCTGGCAGGCCGAGCGACCGATCGAACGACCGCTGACCGTCTCGGTCCAGATCCTCGACGAAGAGGAGCGGCTGCTGAGTCAGCACGACGGCCCGCCGGTCGAGGGGCGGCTGCCGACGCCTGTCTGGGCGCCGGGCGAGATCGTCCGCGACGATCACTGGCTGCCGTTCCCCTCGGCGGCCGACGACCTCCGGCTCATCGTGGTGGTCTACGACGCCGAGACCCACCAGCGTCTGCCGGTCAGCCAGCCGGGAGAATCGGTGGCCGATCATCTCGTTCTGACCGAGGATCTGCCCGGCTAGGTCCGGGCGCTGCGTCGGCGGGGCCGGTATGCTACAATTCCACCACCACGAGCACCGGAGTCGCGTGCATGGTGGTCCGGATCATCACCGACCTCGCCGAGGCCCGGCGGACGGTCCTGCGGCGCGCGCCGCTCCAGGCTGCCGAGGTCCCCCCCGAGGTCCTGGACCTGACCGCCCGGGTCCTGGGTGAGCCGCTGCCGCCGGCCGCAGCCGTCGCCCGCATTCTGGCCATGGTGCGCGACGAGGGCGACCGGGCTCTCCTGGCCCTCAATCGCGCCTTTGAGGGCGCCGAGCGAGCGCGGCTGGAGGTCAGTCGCGAGGAGATCGCCGCCGCCTACGCCGCCGTCCCGCCCGCTCTGGTTGAGGCCCTGCGCTTCGCCGCCGAGCGCATCCGGCGTTTTCACGAAAAACAGCTGCCGCGCTCCTGGGTCGAGTGGACGCCGGAGGGGACGCTGGGGACGCTGGTCCGGCCGCTGGAGAGGGTCGGCGTCTACGTGCCGGGAGGGATGGCCGCCTATCCCTCGACGCTTTTGATGCAGGTCATCCCGGCCCAGGTGGCCGGGGTCGCGGAGATCGTGGTGGTCTCGCCGCCCCGGGCGGCCGGATCGGTTCGGCCGACGACGCTGGTGGCAGCCGACATCGCCGGCGTCCAGCGTCTCTTCGCTGTCGGGGGCGCCCAGGCCATCGCCGCCCTGGCCTACGGCACCGAGAGCATCCCGCGGGTGGACAAGATCGTCGGCGCCGGCAACCTTTTCGTCACCCTGGCCAAGCAGCAGGTCTTCGGGCTGGTGGGGATCGACCAGACCGCCGGTCCGACCGAGACGCTGATCGTGGCCGACGAGACGGCCGACCCCGAGGAGGTGGCCGCCGATCTCCTGGCCCAGGCCGAGCACGATGTGCTGGCCGCGCCCGTGCTCATCACACCCGTGCTGGCCCTAGCCCGGGCGGTGGCCGCCGCTATCGAGCGCCAGCTGCCGGCCCTCGAGCGGGCCGCGATCATCCGGGCGGCCTTCCAGAACCGGGGCGGTATCGTGGTGGTCCCGGACCGGGAGACCGCCCTGGCGCTGGCCAACGAGTACGCCCCGGAGCACCTCTGTCTGATGGTCCGCGATCCCTGGGCGGCGCTGGGGCAGGTGCGCCACGCCGGCGGCGTTTTTGTGGGGGCGGCCTCGCCCGAGGCCATCGGCGACTACACCGCCGGCCCCAGCCATGTGATGCCCACCGGCGGCACCGCCCGCTTCGCCTCGCCGCTCACCGTCTTCGACTTCCTGAAGTTCACCAGCCTCTTCGCCTTCACCCCCGACCAGGTGGCCCGGCTGGGGCCGCCGGCCATCACGCTGGCCGAGGCCGAGGGGCTGACCGCCCACGCCGCCGCCATCCGCCGCCGTCTCGCCCGGAGGGAGACCGCGCCATGACCGTCCCGCCCTGCGCCCGGCTTCTGCGGCCCGATCTGGCCCGCTTCACCGCCTACCCGGCCCCCGAGCCGGTCGAGGCCTTCGCCGCCCGTCTGGGTCTGCCGGTCGAGCGGGTCATCAAACTCGACCAGAACGAGAACCCCTACGGCTGCTCGCCCCGGGTTCGGGCGGCCCTGGCGGCCTTCGACCGCTACCACCAGTATCCCGACCCGCATTCGCGGCTGATGCGGGAGCGGCTGGCCGAGTACGCCGGCGTTCCGGCCGAACGTCTGCTGGTCGGCCACGGCTCGGATGAACTCATCGAACTATTGGTCCGGCTTTTTGTCGCCCCCGGCGACCGGGTGGTCATCCCCAGCCCGACCTTCGGCTACTACCAGACGGTGGCCGCTCTGGCCGGGGCGGAGATCGTCGAAGTGCCGCGGACCGCCGACTTCGACCTGGACCTCGAGGCCACGGTCCAGGCCGCCCGGACGGCCAAACTGGTCTTCCTGGCCTCGCCCAACAACCCGACCGGCAACCTGACGCCGCTGCCGGCGGTCGAACGGCTGCTGGCGAGCGGAGCGATGGTGGTGGTCGACGAGGCCTACTACGAGTTCGCCGGCCAGACGGCGCTGCCCCTGGCCGAGCGGGCCGAGAACCTGGTCATTCTGCGGACTTTCAGCAAGTGGGCCGGGCTGGCCGGCATCCGGGTCGGCTACGGTATCTTCCCGGCCTGGCTGGTGCCGGAGGCCCTGAAGGTCAAGGCGCCGTTCAACGTCAGCCTCCCGGCCCAGGTGGCGCTGCTGGCCGCGCTGGACGACCGGGCGTATCTGCTGGAGACGGTCCGGAAGATCGTCGCCGAGCGCGAGCGCCTCTTCCAGCGGCTGGCGGGGCTGAGTTACCTGCGGCCTCTCCCCTCGGCGGCCAATTTCATTCTGGTCGAGGTCCGGCGCGGCGACCCGCAGCGGATCGTCCGGGCGCTGGAGGCCCGGGGCATCCTCATCCGCACCTACCAGACCCCCCGTCTGGCCCGCTATCTCCGTATCTCGGTCGGCCGGCCCGAGCACACCGAGGCCCTGATGGCGGTGCTGAGCGCCCTGGAAAAGGAGATGGCCGCATGACCGCTGTCCGTCAGGCGGTGATCGACCGCCAGACCCGTGAGACGACCATCCACCTGGTCCTGACCCTGGACGGCCAGGGCCGGGCCGAGGTGCGGACCGGCGTCGGCTTCCTCGACCACCTGCTGACCGCCTTCGCCCGCCACGGCGTCTTCGACCTGGTCGTTCAGGCGACCGGCGACCTGGAGATCGACGAGCACCACACCGTGGAGGATGTGGCCATCGCTCTGGGGCGGGCCCTGAACGTCGCCCTGGGCGAGCGGCGGGGGATCGTGCGGATCGCTCACGCCTACGCGCCGCTCGATGAGGCCCTGGCGCGGGTGGTGGTCGATCTGAGCGGGCGGGGCTACGCGGTGGTCGAGACCGGGCTGGAGGGCCAGCGTCTGGGGCAGATGGACGGCGATCTGGTCCGTCACTTCCTGGAGACACTGGCCCTCGAGGGGCGGCTGACCCTCCACGCTCAGGTTCTGGCCGGGCGCAACGCCCACCACCGGGCCGAGGCCCTCTTCAAGGCCCTGGCCCGGGCCCTCGACCAGGCCTGCCGGATCGACCCGCGCATCGCCGACCAGGTCCCCAGCACCAAGGGCGTGCTGGACCGGGGGCTCGCTCCCTCGTCCTAAGCGTCGTCCTGGTCGGCCGGGGCGACCTCGAAGCGGAAGTCCTCGACCACCGGGTTGGCCAGCAGCCGCTGGCACATCTCCCGAACGGCCCGTTCGGCCGCCTCCTGGCTCTCGGCGCGGAGGCGCACCTCCAGGTACTTCCCGACCCGGACCTCCTGGACCCCCTGGTAGCCGAGCTGGCGCAGGCCGTCGCGGACGGCCAGCCCCTGGGGGTCGTTGACGGTGGGCTTGAGGGTGACGTAGACGCGGGCCTGCCAGTTCACTGTGACTCCCTCTCCTCGGCCCAGCGGAAGGGCTGGCCGGTCAGACGCTCGTAGGCCTCGCGGTAGCGACGGCTGGTCCCGGCCACCACCGCCGGCGGCAGGGCGGGCGCCGGCGGCTCCTTGTTCCAGCCGAGGCTCTCCAGATAGTCGCGGACGTACTGCTTGTCGAAACTGGGCTGGGCGCGGCCGGGCTGGTAGGCGGCGGCGTCCCAGAAGCGCGAGGAATCGGGGGTCAGGACTTCGTCGATGAGGATGACCCCCTCGGGCGTGAGGCCGAACTCGAACTTGGTGTCGGCGATGATAATCCCGCGCGAGCGGGCATAGGCGCGGGCGAACTGGTAGAGGGCCAGGCTGAGGGTCCGCAGGCGCTCGGTGAGGTCGGGGCCGACGAGGGCCCGCATCGTCTCCAGGCTGATGTTCTGGTCGTGGCCGCTCTGGGCCTTGGTGGCCGGGGTGAAGATCGGCTCGGGCAGTTCGGCGCTCTCCACCAGCCCCGGGGGGAGCGGCTGGCCGCAGACGGTGCCGGTGCGGCGGTACTCGGCCCAGGCCGAGCCGGCCAGGTAGCCGCGGACCACGCACTCCACATCGATCCGCCGGGCCTTTTTGACCAGCATGGCTCGCCCCTCCAGGAGAGCGCGGTGGCGGCGCAGCCCGGCCGGGAATTCGTCCACCGTGGCGGTCACGAGATGGTTGGGCACCAGGTGTCCGGTTTGCGCGCACCAGAAGGCGCTCAGTTGGGTGAGGACCGCCCCCTTGCCGGGGATGGGGGTGGGCAGAACCACGTCGAAGGCCGAGATGCGGTCGGTGGCGACGATGAGCAGGTGGTCGCCCAGGTCGTAGAGGTCGCGCACCTTGCCCCGATAGAGGAGCGGGACGTCGGGCAGGTGGGTTTCAGTGACCACCATCGGTCGCTCCCTCCCCGGCCGGGGCCGGCTGGGCGGTGCCGAGCCCCAGCCGCTCGAAGGCCACCGGGATGTAGCGGAGGTAGTGGTTCAGGTCGAAGAGGGCCGCCAGTTCGGCGGGGGTGAGGTGCTGCTGGACGACCGGGTCCTGGGCCAGCAGCGTCTGGAAGTCCTGGTCCTCCTCCCAGACCCGCATGGCGTTGCGCTGGACGACGCTGTAGGCGGTCTGGCGGTCCAGGCCCTTCTCGATGAGCGCCAGGAGCACCCGCTGGGAGAAGACCAGTCCGCGGGTGAGGTCGAGGTTGCGGCGCATGCGCTCGGGGAAGACGCGCAGCCCCTCGATAATCCGGGTCAGCAGGCGGAGCATATAATCGAGGAGCAGGCAGGCCTGGGGGAAGGCCAGCCGCTCGACCGAGGAGTTGCTGATGTCGCGCTCGTGCCAGAGGGCGATGTTCTCCAGGGCGGCCAGGGCGTGGCCGCGCAGGAGACGGGCCAGCCCGCAGAGGCGCTCGGAGAGTTCGGGGTTGCGCTTGTGGGGCATGGCCGACGAGCCGGTCTGGCCCGGACCGAACGGCTCCTCGACCTCGCGGATCTCGGTCCGCTGGAGCCCCCGGATCTCGGTGGCGATCCGCTCGATGGTGCCGCCGATGAGGGCCAGGGTGGTCAGGTAGTGGGCGTGGCGGTCGCGCTGGATGATCTGGGTGGCGACCGGCTCCACCGCCAGGCCCAGGCGCTGGCAGGCGTACTCCTCGACGTCGGGGGGGACGCTGGCGTGGGTGCCAACGGCGCCGGCGATCTTGCCGACGGCCAGCTGGCGGGCGGCGGCCGCCAGCCGCTCCCGGTCGCGGCGCAGCTCGGCGATCCAGCCGGCCAGTTTGAAGCCGAAGGTGGTCGGTTCGGCGTGGACGCCGTGGGTCCGGCCGATCATGACCGTGTCGCGGTGCTCCAGAGCCCGCCGCTCCAGGACGGCCAGAAGCCGGTCCAGATCGTCCAGGAGGATGGCGCTGGCTTCCTGGACCTGGAGGGCCAGGGCGGTGTCGACGACGTCGGAGGAGGTCAGGCCGAGGTGGACGAAGCGGGCGTCCGGGCCGATCGCGTCGGCCAGGGCCCGCAGGAAGGCGGTGACGTCGTGGCGGGTCTCCTCCTCGTAGCGGGCCATCGCCGCCGGGTCGACCCGCGCCTGGCGGATCCGGTCGAGGGCCGCCGGCGGGATGACGCCCCGGCGGGCCCAGCCCTCGCAGACCGCGATCTCCACCGCCAGCCACTTGGCCAGTTTGTTCTCCAGCGACCAGACCCGGGCCATCTCCGGGTGACTGTAGCGTTCGAGCATGGGCGGCTCCTGGCGAAAGACACCTGCGCGTAAGGATTATAGCCGCGATGGCCGGGGGGGGACAACGGTCCTCTCCCGACGCCGAACCGTACACCATCCCCGGCCACCGGCACGACCGAACGCGGTGGTGGCGAACGCTCCGCGGTCCGCTCGGTGATCTGCACGCCCGGTCGGGGAAGAGCCATGATCCGCATGCTTATCGTCAAGGGCGACCGGAGTGTGGCGAAGAAAGTCGTTGACAGCGGGCAAAATTGAGTATAATTAGGGAGGTGTGCCGAGATGGCCCGACAACACAGGTCATAGGAGGTTCTGACCAATGCCGGCGTTTCGCAAACTCTCACCGGAGGAGATTGCAGGGTTGGCTCGCGGTCGAGTGGATCTCTCCAAGTACGTCGAATTCCTGAGCGCACTGCAGCCGGGTGAATGGGGTGAGGTCAAGCTGGAGCCCGGCGAGAAGAAGCCGACGGTCAAGCGTCGGTTGACGATCGCCGCGAACCGGCTGGGCAAGAAGCTGCGCTATCGGCGCACCGACCCGCAGACGATCCTCTTCGAAGTGGTGGGCTAGGCCCACCGGTCGGCGCACCAGGGGCGGTCGTCCGACGGGTGTGACCGGCCGCCGGTCGTCCGCCGCCGTGGCCCTGGGGGCGACGGCGGGGCGGGCCGGCGGCCGGTGCCTTTCGCCGGCCCTCTTGCCGCCACGGGGCCGGCCGGCTAGACTAGGACCCTGGTATGGGGTGTGCGGCTCCGCATCGTCTCCCGGTGCCGAAGGGGCGAACCCTGGTGGGAAGGAGTGACCCGTGGACGGTGCTGACCGGGTGGTCCGCTACGACCTCAGTCTCGTTCTCCCCTGCTACAATTCGGCCCATTTTCTGGCCGAGAGCGTGCAGGCTATCTGCCGCGTGCTCGACCGGACGCCGCTGAGCTACGAGCTCATCTTCGTCGACGACGCCAGCCGCGACGCCACCGCCGCGCTCATCGCCGACCTGGTGGCCGCCCATCCCGACTGGCAGTTCGTCAGTCACCAGCGCAACACCGGTCGGGGGCGGGCGGTGATGGACGGCATGCGTCGGGCGCGGGGGCGGGTCATCGGCTTTGTGGATGTGGACCTGGCCACGCCCGCCCACTACATCCCTCTCCTCACCTACACCGTCCTGGACGGAGCGGACCTGGCCACCGGGCTGCGGGTCTACAGCCTCTCCTGGCGCATCCTGCACCGCTGGATCCTCAGCCGGGGCTACAACCGGCTGGTGCGCTGGCTGCTGGGGGTCCCCTTCCGCGACACCGAGACCGGCTGCAAATTCTTCCGTCGCGAGGCCCTCTGGCCGCTCCTCGACGAACTGGAGAGCCCGGGCTGGTTCTGGGACACCGAGGTGATGGTCCGGGCGGCGCTGCGCGGCTACCGGATCGTCGAGGTGCCGACCGTCTTCGTCCGCCGGCCCGAACTGGGCTCGACCGTGCGGCTGGTCCGGGATACGGTCGAGTACGCCCGTCATCTCTGGCGCTTCCGCCGGGTGGTGCGGGCGATCCGCCGGGCGGCGGCCGCGTCGCCGGCGGTCGCGGCCCACCAGCCCGCCTCGCCGGGCGAGCGGCCGGGCTAGTCGGGCAGGGCCCGGGCCACCTTGGTCACCGCCCGGACGATGTCCTCCAGGTCCTCGGGGGTCAACTGCGGATAGAGCGGCAGGCGGACCAGGCTGGCGCTGACCGCCTCGGTCACCGGCAGGTCCCCTGGCCGGTAGCCCAGGGCCTGCTGGCCGTAGGGCGAGGTGTGCAGCGGCAGGAAGTGGAAGGCGGCCTCGATCCCCTCGGCCCGCAGGGCCCGGATGAACCAGTCGCGGTGGGCGGGTGGCACCCGGATGGCGAAGATGTGCCAGCAGCTTTCGGCCTCGGGGCGGACCCGGGGCAGGCCGAGCCGGTCGGCCAGCGGCTGGAGCCGTTCGCAGAGGAAGCGGGCGTGGGCCGCCCGCTGGTGCGTGATCCAGTCGAGTTTTTTGACCTGTTCGCGCAGGATGGCCGCCAGGATATCGGCGAGCAGGTAGCTGGAGCCCGGCCCCTGCCAGGTGTAGCGGGCGGCCTCGCCACGCAGGAAGGCCGACCGGTCGGTGCCCTTCTCGCGGATGATCTCGGCCCGTTCGGCCAGGGCCGGGTCGCTGGTGGTCAGCGCTCCCCCCTCGCCGCAGGTCAGGTTCTTGGTCTGGTGGAAACTGAAGCAGGCGGCGTCCTCGATGGCCCCGACCGGCCGGCCCCGGTAGCGGGCGCCCAGGGCGTGGGCGGCGTCGGCGATGATGGGCAGTCCGTAGGCCCGGCCCAGGGCCAGGAACTCGTCCAGGGCGCAGGGCTGGCCGGCGTAGTGGACCGGCAGGATGGCCCGGGTGCGGGCCGTGATCCGTCGGCGGACGTCGGCCGGGTCCAGGTTCCAGGTCTCGGGGTCGATGTCGGCGAAGACCGGGCGGCCGCCGGCCAGGAGAATGGCGTTGGCCGTCGAGGGGAAGGTGAAACTGGGGCAGATGACCTCGGCCCCGGCGGGGAGCGGCAGGGCGCGCAGGGCCAGTTCCAGGGCCGCCGTGCCCGAGGGGGTCAGGAAGGCGTACCGCACCCCCAGGCGCTGGCAGAGCAGCGCCTCCAGGTCGCGGCTGACCGGGCCGTTGCCGGCGACGATCCCGGACCGGATCACGGCCGCGGCCGCCGCCACCTCACACTCGTCGAAGGCCGGCCGGTGCAGCGGCAGCCGGTGACGGCGGACCGGTGTCCCGCCCTCGAGGGCCAGTCGCTCGCCCATCACGGGGGATTGTCCTCCAGACAGGGCCGTTTGTCAAGAACCTGTCAAGGTCACTCGAGCGGCACCGGTCGCAGCGGCAGCCGTGGGCCGGGCGGTTCGGCGACGACCACCAGGCGGTGGCTGTAGTCGCGGGTCAGCGGATTCCAGAGGCCGGTGCAGGTGATGAGGGTCAGTTGCTCGGTCGGCGTGGGGTAGACGACGCTGATCTCGGTGTTGGGGACCACCCGTTTGCCGGCCACCCGGTAGACGAAGTCGGGGCCGCTGGTCCGGAGGGTGATGGGGTCGCCGGGCTGGAGACGGTCCAGGTGGGCGAAGACGTTGCCGGCCGAGAGGCTCTGGACATGGCCGGAGAGAACGATGTTCGACCCCTGGCCGGGGTAGGCGGTGCCCTCCAGGTGGCCGGCCACAAAGCGCGGCACCTCCCACTCGCCGTTGCGCAGGCGCGCCGGTACGACCGGGGCGTCGAGGCCGATGCTGGGGGCGACGATCCGGCGCGGGGCGAGCGGCGTCGGGGTCGGCGTGGGCGGCGCCGGGGTCGGGGTGGGCGTCGGCAGGCCCGGCCGGACGAAGGGGCGCCGGTCCGGCAGCAGATCGTCGGCGGTCGGCGTGGGGACCGGCGTCGGGCTGGCCGTCGGGACAAGCGGGGTGGCGGTCGGGCTGGCCACCGTCTCGGCCATGGCCTGGCCGTTGGGCAGGTGGGCCTCTTCGTAGAGGCTGTAGAGATAGAGGAGGGCCGTGCCCAGGAGCAGAGCCGCTCCCAGGGCCATCAGAATGGTGCCCAGTGTGCGGCGCAGCGACCGGCCCATCAGCGTCCTCTCCTGCCTATTATATACCCGCGCCAGCGCGCTGGCGCGGTGAGAGCGGACGGCCGCTCGCCCTGCTGTTTGGAGCCGGCTCCCCGGGTGTGGTACAATAGCGCCAGCCTCTCGTGCCGGGCCGACGCACCCCCGGTTGACCCGGCCCGGCCGCCCACCGCCCCGGTGGGCACCACCCTTCGACAACGGGGTGAGAGCACGTGAACTGGCGAACGTTCGTACGGCCGCTTCTGGCCGCCCTGATCGTCGGCGGCGTTCTGGCGGCCAGCCTGACTGGTCTCTGGACACTGCACCAGTCCGGATCCGAGGTCCAGACGGTCCCGATCACCGTGGTGATGAACCGGGCCGAGGCCGGCGAGATCCGCCGGGTGGTGATCAGCGGGAACAGTGTGACCGCCATCGACCTGTCCGGCGGACGCTGGCGGGCCCTCAAGGAGGACCAGTTCCCCCTGACCGAGTGGCTGCGGCAGCGGGGGATCGAGGTGGTCGTCGAGCCGCCGGCCGGCCAGACCGTGCCCGGGATGCTGGCGGCGGTCCTGCCGGTCCTGCTGCTGGCGCTTTTGCTGACCGTGCTGCTGCGGCGGACCGGCTTCAACCACCCGGCTCTCTCCTTCGGCCGGAGCGGCGCCCGGCTCATCACCGGCCACCGCTCGCCGGTCACCTTCGCCGATGTGGCCGGGGTCGAGGAGGCCAAGCAGGAGCTGCGGGAGATCGTCGAGTTCCTCAAGCATCCCGAGCGCTTCACCGCCCTCGGCGCCCGCATCCCGCGCGGGGTGCTGCTGATCGGCCCGCCCGGCACCGGCAAGACGCTCATCGCCCGGGCGGTGGCCGGCGAGGCCGGCGTGCCCTTCTTCTCCATCTCGGGCTCGGAGTTCGTCGAGATGTTCGTCGGCGTCGGCGCCTCGCGGGTCCGTGACCTCTTCCGGCAGGCCCGCAAACACGCCCCCTGCATCATCTTCATCGATGAGATCGACGCGGTGGGGCGCCAGCGCGGCGTCAGTCTGGGCGGGGCCAACGACGAGCGCGAGCAGACGCTCAACCAGCTGCTGGTGGAGATGGACGGCTTCGACGCCCGGACCAATATCATCGTCATCGCCGCCACCAACCGGCCCGACGTCCTGGACCCGGCCCTGCTGCGCCCCGGGCGCTTCGACCGGCGCATCGTCCTGGACCCGCCGGACCTGCAGGGCCGCCGGGCCATCCTGGAGGTGCACGCCCGGGGCAAGCCCCTGGCCCCCGACGTGGACCTCCTCCAGATCGCCCGTCAGACAGTCGGCTTCTCGGGGGCGGACCTGGCCAATCTGATGAACGAGGCGGCCATCCTGGCCGGGCGGGCCGGCAAGACCACCATCGGCATGGCCGAGCTGGAGGAGGCCATCCTGCGGGTGATGGCCGGCCCCGAGCGCAAGAGCCGGGTGCTGACCGAGTACGAGCGCTCGATTGTGGCCTACCACGAGGTGGGCCACGCCCTGGTGATGAAGGCCCTGCCGCACGGGCTGCCGGTCCAGAAGGTCTCGATCGTCGCCCGCGGACCGGCCCTGGGGCTGACGGTCTCGGCCCCCCTCGAGGACCGGTATCTGGCCAGCCGGGCACAGCTGCTGGCCCGGATGGCCGGCGAACTGGGCGGCCGGGTGGCTGAGGAGCTCATCTTCGGCGACGTGACCACCGGCGCCAAGCAGGATATCGAGGCGGTGACGACCATCGCCCGGCGCATGGTCTGCGAGTTCGGAATGAGCGATCTGGGCATGATCGCCTGGGGCCGGCGCGAGGACGGCCTGCCGGTCGTCAGCGAGGAGATGGCCGCCCGGATCGACCAGGCGGTCAAGGCCCTGGTCGATGAGGCCTACCAGATGGCCCGGGCGGTCCTGGTCGCCCAGCGCGACAAACTGGTTCAAATCGCCGAGTACCTCAAGGTGGTCGAGACCATCGACGGGGCCGAGCTCGACCGGTTGCTGGCCGGCGAGGTTCCGCCGCCGGCGGCCAGCCCGTCGGCCTGAGCCGGCTCAGGCGACCACCCGCGTCTTTTTGAGGGTCTCCAGGACGAAGGCCAGGTCGGCGGTGTAGTCGGTCTGGCGCAGCAGCGCGCTCTCGATGTAGTGGGCGTAGCGCTGGTCCCGACCGGTCAGGTGCTGGATCTCCTGGACCAGCTGGGTCTTCTCGGCCACCAGGGTCTGGTAGCGACGCAGGGGCTCGGCCAGGCTGGTGAGCGTCGCCAGGATCGTCTGGCGCAGGGCGGCGATCTCGGCGGTGACGGTGGCGTGCTGGCGCAGGGCCGTGCTCAGGGCGGTCTCGACCGTGGTGGCCGGGGTGGCCTGCAGCTGCTGGGTGAGGGCCTGCAGGGCGCGCGTCTGGGCGTCGATCTCGGCGCTGAGGGCCTCGAGCTCCTGGCGAACCTGGCGGACCTGGGGGGCCGGGACCTGCCCCCGGCGGTGGCCGTCTTCGAGGCGCTGGAGCTGCTTGAGAAGTTCCGCCCGGCGGTGCTGGGCGTAGAGCAGCCCGATCTCGACCTGGGCCTTCTGGGATTTCAGGGCCAGTACAGAGACCTCGGTGGTCACCTCCACCACTCCTCAGCGGGACGATTCGGCGGGCATGATGCCATAACCGGCCCCGGCCGGCAAGGAGGCCCTCGCTCCCCCAAAAGTCCGGGGGGTCTCAGCGCTGGAGCGTGATCTTCCAGAAGGCCTCGGCCAGTTCCAGCCCGCCGCTCTGACCGGTCTGGCGGGCCCGTTCGCGCAGGCGGGTCGCCAGCTCGTCCGGGTTGCGAATCTGGGTCCGGTGGCAGCGCAGGGCGGCGATCTTGCGCTCGAGAGTCCGGCTGATATCCACCCAGGTGTTGGGGTGCTGGCTGCCCCAGAGGTAGACCTCGCGGACCTTGTGGGGCTGCAGGCCGGCCCGTTCGTGCTCGGGGAAGTTCAGCCGGTCGCGGGCGGTCGGGTAGATGGCGTCGAGGGTGGCCTGGCCGACGGCCCGGTGGTCGGGATGGTTAATGAAGGACTCGCTGTAGAGGGTAGCCGGGTCGTGGGTGGCCACGATCTGGGGGCGCAGGGTGCGGATCATCCGCACGATGGCCTCGCGCAGGCGCAGATCGGGCTGGAGTTCCCCGTCGGGAAAATCGAGGAAGAAGACCTCACGCACTCCCAGGACGGCGGCGGCCGCCCGCTGCTCGGCCATGCGCAGGGCCATCAGCCGTTCGGGGGTCATCTCCGGGTCGCTGGTGCCCTTATCGCCGCGGGTGCAGAGGAGGTAGTACACCGCGATCCCCTGGTCGACCCAGGTGGCGACGGTGCCCCCACAGCCGAACTCGGGGTCGTCGGGGTGGGCGGCGACCACCAGGGCGCGGACCGGTTCGGTGGGCTGGCTCATCGAGTTCCTCCCGCTGGGCGAGATGGTGGTCGGGGGTGGGCCGGGTCAGGCCGGGGCGGGGACCGGGGCCGGTCCCCGGATACGGTAGGTGCAGCAGGGGTCGCCATGCAGCCGGTGCTCCGGACGCTCGACGGTCAGGCCGTCGATCTCGGCGCCCAGCGCCTGGGTGACCAGAGCCTGCTCGGCCTGGCAGAGTTCGGGATGGTGCTCGGCGACCACCGTGAACGGGCAGTTGAGCGCGCGCAGCCGCAGGTCGGCCGGGGTCTCCTGGACCTCCAGCAGAAAGCCCAGGTGCTGGAGACAGCGGACCAGGGCCTGGACCCGTTCGGTCAGGGGGCGGTCGGTCTGCACGAGGTAGGGAGCCGCCAGCGCGGTCAGAGCCTCCTGGCAGAGACGGGCCACCTGGTCGGGGCCGCCCTGCTGACGGAGGGCGGTCAGCAGGCTATCGGCCAGGGCGCAGTAATTGGTCGGGAAGAGGGCGTCGGCGGCGGCAGTCAGGCGGTAGCGGTGGTGGGGACGGCCGACGGGCTGCCGCTCCAGGCGCGCGGTGACGAGGCCCTCACGCTGGAGCCGGTTCAGGTGCAGACGGATGCTCATCGGCGTCAGACCGAGAGCCGCCGCCAGTTCGCGGACGGTCATGTCGCCGTGGCAGCGCAGGAGCCGGACGATCTCCTGGCGGGTGCGCGGCAGGCCCATGCTCTCGCCGCCTTCCAGGCTCAGTGCTTGTATTGTACCCGACCAGCCAGGAGATCGTAAAGGTCTGCTGCTCGGCGGCCAGCTCGCCAGGCGATACAGACGGCCCGGCCCGACGCGGTGGGTTTAGGGGAATATCTGATTAGCCCCTCTCATGAGCGGTCGGCGCGGTCCTCGTCCAGGCTGGCCAGGGCACGCGCCTGGGGATCGGCCGGCCGGGGATACTCCCAGAACTCAGCCGGGAGGGGCTGCTGCGGTGGTCGTGCCAGTCCGGCGGCGATCAGCGCGCGCAGCCGGTCGTCGAGAGCCGGCCGCTGGTCGTCGGGAGACAGCGGCTCGCTGTTGACAGGACATACAATGGCCGCAAGGCGGGCCATTCGCGGGGGGCGCCCGCTTATGGGTGACTGTCCCACAGGTGGTGGGTAGGGGACTGGACAAGACGGGGCAGACTCTCCTGGAATAAAGGCAGCACATCACCACACCCCAGGAGGCCTGCCCCATGGCCAGGATAACCCTCCGCATCCCCGAAGTCAAGCCCTCCCCCACGGACCGGCCCCAGGCCTGCCCCCACTG
>CACRXC010000129.1_pt1 | contig 32299 bp, 34 predicted proteins | sample 5377091 | NCBI WGS metagenome assembly CACRXC01 (sample SAMEA6061845, study PRJEB28556) | metagenome | reverse complement strand
GGGGGTGCCTGCCACCAACAACCGGGTGGAGCAGGCCATTGGGCGATTCCGGTGGCGGGCCCGGGGGATGCGGGGGATCAAGACCTGGGCAGGGGTGGAAGCGGCGCTGCTTCTCTCCCACCTCCGGGTGGTGTGAGGCGGGAGGGCCTGGAAGGGACGGCCGCGGGAGAGCCCTTTCCCCAAACTCACCCACCGTCCGTGTGACAGTGCCGCCCGAATGGGCTGGTTGACAGTGCGGGCGGGGCTTTTTTAGAATACACCTGAGCGGGGTGTGGCGCAGCCTGGTTAGCGCGCGTGGTTTGGGACCACGAGGTCACCAGTTCAAATCTGGTCACCCCGACCCGGAGGATGGGGGTCTCTGCACCCCCATCCTCCGCTTTCCCGGGCCCATAGCTCAGCGGCAGAGCAGCCGGCTCATAACCGGACGGCCGCAGGTTCGAATCCTGCTGGGCCCACCGGCCACGGCGACTGTTGTCGGACTGTTGTCAGACTGTTGTCAGGGCGACCCTTGACAGGAGAGCGTCGGCGAGGGAGAATGAGGACGGCGGGTCGCCCCGACCGGCCCGCTCACCGACCGGTGACTGTCTGGCCAGTCGCCGGTCTTTTGTTGTGAATGTGCAGCCCCCAGGGTACACCCCTGGGGCCGGGCTGTCAAGAGGGGGGCCCGGCGTCCCGACCGGGCCCCAGGGGGCTCAGGCGTCTCGCAGCAGCCACGCCTCAAACTTGGTGGCGGCCTCGAGCGTCGTCTCGGTCAGGAAGACGGGGGCCTCGGTGGCACCGGCCGGAGGGCGGTGCAGGGCCACCGCCAGCGCCAGGGCCCGGAGCCGAATCTGGAGCTGGTCCGTGGTCGGGGTCCCGGTCTCCTGCGGGGCCTCGGTCTGGGGCTCGGCCAGGACCTCCAGGCCCCGAATCCACCGGCCACCGCTCACCTGGAGCCGAACCTGAGAGCCGGGCTGCGGGGGCGTAATCTGGGCGAATTTGGAGTAGTTGTACCAGGTCCCGCCCACCATCACGCCCTGGGCGTTCCGGGCCTCCACCCGGCCTTCAATCACCGTCGTGCCGTTCGCCTTGCCGTTCGGGGTTGCCATCATCGCACCTCCTGCATCGTGTGTGGGGCCGGGGCTCCACACCCCGGCCCCGTGGGGTTCCTACCGGACCGTGAGCAGCAGGGCCGCTGCTGCGTGCTTGCAGGGCCGCCCGGCCTTGCCGGCGGGGCAGGTGCAGAGGGCCTGACCGTAGGCCACCATCACGGTGTACTCGGTGCCGGGCTGGCTCTCGGCCTCCACCCGCCAGTAGCCGTCCGAGTACTGGGTCGCCCGCCGGTGCAGCCGCTGGGCATGGGCCAGCACCTGCGCCTCTGTGAGCCACCGCCCGTTGACCTGGTACCGCCGCATTGCCAACCTCCTGAGTGATTGTCTAGTCTAATCATAGCGCTATACGTTCCCATTGTCAAGAGGGGAGAGGGTAGGAAAAAAAGTACTAGTTTTGCGCTAGGTGCAGACTTCTGCTAGACTAGGGGGCGAGAGAGTTCCGGGGATGGGAGGGGTTGACGATGGCCACGAATCCCAGCGACGTTGGGCGCCTGCTGGCCTCGCTGCGCAAGGAGAAGGTCCGGCGGTGCGCCGAGTGCGGTCGGGAGTTCACCACCAGGGGGCGGGGCCTCTATTGCAGCAAGCAGTGCGCCTGGCGGGTCCGCAAGCGCCGCTATCGCCAGCGCCACAAGGACCAGCCCGACACCGGCCCCGACCACCCTCAGGAGCCGTCCTGACCTGTCCGGGCCCGCTCCAGGGCCTGCTGAATCAGCCGCCGCCGGGTCTCATCGGCCACCCGGAAATACGCCTGGGTCGTCGTGAGCTTGGCGTGGCCCAGCTGCTCCTGGACCAAGGGGGCAGGCAAGCCGCTCAGGAGCAGGTGGACCGCTGTGGAGTGCCTCAGGACATGCGGCCAGGCGGGCGAGAGAGTGCCCCACCGGTCCACCTTCAGCACCCCGGCCTCGGCGGCAATCTTCTTGAGAAGCCGCCAGGCCGTCTGGCGAGACAGGGGCCGGCGGGGGTCTCTGGGGCTGGCGAATATCGGCCAGTCGGGGCGAATCTGGCGCCGGGCGATGTAGTCCCGCAGCCGCTGCTCCAGGTCGGGGCTGATGACGCACGCCTTGGTCGGCGGCTTCTCGCCCGGCCGCCGACGGCTCTTCAAGCGGGGTAGAAGGACCTCGCCCGGGCCAATGTCCACCGGGCGGAGAGCCAGGGCCTCCGATATCCGAGCCCCGGTCTCCAAAAGCAACCGGGTCAGCAGCCCCAGGGTCTCATCGTGCTGTTCGGCGACGGCGATGAGCCGGTGCGTTTCCTCCAGCGACAGCGCCTGGGGTGGCTCTTTCCGTGCAAGAGGCGAATTTTTGGGCCGCATGACGCCTCCCTAACCGCAACAAAATGGCGATTTAGTCGCAAAGCCCGTCTGTAGTACAAGATTTTCTTGTCCTACAAGGGGTTTTTGCCCAGATAGCGGGTCTTCACCGTCCAGGTTCCATCTTTCCGCTTCACCCGCCACTCCGCTCGCAGATAGGGCCCGTGGGGGCAGCCGTTGCATCTCTTGCCGCATTCGTGATACGCCCACGTAAGAGCGGCGTTCGGCGGAACCCCTTCCCACCGTTCGGCGACCGTGCGCCGGATTCGGGGCATCTGTCTCACCTCCTACTTTTCTTCTGCCACGCCCGGCGCCGGTTGCGCAACAAAAGGTTCGTACTGTCACCATCCCGCAGACGATGTGGAACGTTCCGGGAACGTTCCACGAAACGGGGCTGAAACGGCCTGAAACGTCCCCAAAACGCCTCCGAAACGGGCGGCGTGTTCCGAGAACGCACCGGAGACAGATTCCCACGGGTCCGAACGGGCGTTCAGGGCCGTTCCGCCCCGAGCACGCCGGGCCGTGGGACGCCTCGAACGGCTGTTCGGGCGTGCATCGGCGGTCAGGGGCCCGGTGCCGGGTGGCACTGGGTGCACACCCAATCCCCACCGGACCCCGCCGGACGCCACCAGAACCGCCGGCCACCACACACCCGGCATGGCCGGTCGGGCCCCGGTGGCCCGTTACAGCTGTCGCCAGGCCAGCGGACGGTTTCACGATGCCCGCAGTCGGTCAGGTTCTCAGTCGGCGGGGCCGACCTGCCGGCGTTACAGCCCTTGCTGCCGCTCCCACCTACACTCCAGGCGGGGGGCGCCGCAACGGCGTGGGCGTCGGGGGGCGGCTCCGGGCTCTCGCCGGCGCCCGTCGGGGCGCCGGCGGGTACCCTCTGCAATTCGTTTCTGCCCATATATAGGTGGGAGTTGGGCAGAAACGAATTCGGCGGGGCCAGACGGTAGCGGTGGGGATCGCCCCGGACACCCCGGCCATGGCGTTCGACCAGCCCCTCGGCCGTTAGTTCCTCCAGCGCCCGCTGCACCGTGGTGCGGGGGGCAGTCAGACCCACCGCCCGGAGGCGGGCCAGGACCGAATCGGTCTCACTGGCGCTCTCCAGGGGGACGGGGACCTCGTCCGGACCGGGCAGATGGTCGAGCAGCGCCTGGCGCACCTGCTGGTGCTGGGCCTCGGCGGGCGTTCCCAGGGCGACATACCCCTCCGGGGTCAGGTCCAGGACCAGCTCGGGCGGGGTCTCCTCGTAGCGGCTGAGGGCTCGCAGCACCCGCCGGGTCTCCGGGCCCTGTCCTTCAGGGCGCCGGAGTTCAAGGGCGATATCGGCGAGGGCCACCAGGTGACCAGAGCCACGGTGGGCGGTCCCTTCGGGCCCATCACTCTTGCGCAGATGATGCAGGATGAGCAGGCAGGCGCCGGCCGCCTGGACCGCCGAGACGACGGGTCGCAGGGCGGCCTCAACCTCGGTGGCGGCGTTCTCATCGGCGATACCGCCCCAGGCGCCCAGGGTGTCGATCACGATGAGCCGGGCCCCGAGGCGAAGGGCTTCCTCCACCAGGGGGCCGAGGGCGGTGCGGGTGCGACACCGGAAGGTGAGCAAGAGGCGATCACCCGAGAGTCCGAGGCTTCGCAGCCGCCGGGCGACCAGCGAGGGGGGTTCCTCGGAGAGGAGGGCGACCCGCCCCTCCAGGCGGGGGGACCGGCCCATGAACGGTTCACCGGCAAGCAGGGCCCGGAGAAGGTGGACGAGCCAAGTTGTCTTGCCAGCCTTGGCCCTTCCGGAGAGCAGCACCACCCCGCTCTGGGGGAGATAGCCGTCGAGCACCCAGACGGTCTGGGCCTCGGGTTCGGCCAGGAGGGCGTCGGCGGTCAGAAAATTCGTTTCTGCCCAACTATCACCCTTAGTGGGCAGAATCGAATTCGGAGCCGCCGGCGCCGCCGCCAGCCCCAGGGCCGCCCCCAGCAACCCCAGCGGACCTCCCACCCCACACCGGCCACTATGGCACCGGAAGGCCCAGCGGCCATCGTCGCCTTTGAAAATCGAGAGCGAGGGATGGCGGTCGGCGTGGAAGGGACAGCGGGCGGAATAGCTGCCATTGGGCCGCTTCTCGACCCTCAGGCGCCCGATCACGGTTGACAGCAGGTCGGCGGTCTGCTCTACGGGGACGGCCGCCTCAATGCGCCGATGCAGAATGGCCCGGCCATCGCCATTGCTGGCGGCCAGGATTCGTCCTGGGTCCTTGGGGCCTCCGATATTGTGGGCGACATAGACGGTCGGCCCGTCGGCCGGCCGGCTCTCCAGCACCGCCTGGAGCAGGGGCAGCGAGCCGCCGTCCTCCAGCCAGACAATCACCTGGTCAAACCCCCGGAGCAGGGCCCACCAACGGCCCTGCCAGTTGTCCGCTCCGGCCGTGGCGACGGCAGCCAGCCCGACGCTGGCCAGGGCGACGGCATCGGTCTCGCTCTCGGTGATGACCACGGCCGTGTGGCCTTTCGCTCGCCAGGCGGGCAGGTACTGGCCCAAGTAGGGGAGCAGGCTGGCCCGGTCGAAGCCCGACCACACCCACCGCCTGCGCCCGTCCTCTCGCTCGATGGTCAGGCGGATGTGCCAGGCCGTCTGGCCGTCGCTTCGCTGCCAGGGGATGGCGATACCATCGGCCCGCTCGGTCCAGCCGAGGCGTCGGAGCAGCGCCGGGTCCAGCCCACGGGCCCTGGCCAGGCTCTCAAGGGTCAATCGACCATTCGTCTGGCTCATCGGCGCACCTCCAGCCCGGGCAGCGCCAGTTGGACAGCCGGGGGCTCGGCCGGTTCGTCCAGGTCAATGACCGGTTCGACGACAAAGGGCCACTCCTGCCAGCCAACCTGACGAAAGGCAGACAGAGGGACAAAGACCTCCGGCCAGCCGTCCCGATGGCGCCGGAGCCAGCCGACCCGCTCCACGGCCGCCAGGTCGATTGCCCAGCAGCGGCCGGCCCGGTCGTCTCTTACAACCCAGAGCCGGGCACCAGCATGGCTGGCGTAGGCCAGGACGACCGGGTGCTGACTCACCGTCGTGACCATCGGCCGGTGACGATATGGCTGGGCGAGCACCAATTCGCCGAGCGGGCGGGCGAGCACCAGTTTGGCGACTACACGGCCGTTGAGCCGCAGGACCGATTGACGGCCGGCGAGGGCCGCCGTAGAATAGGAACGGACGGGCGCCTGCCCGTTGACCGCCTTCCTGACCGCCCCCCGGTGAGCCGGCCGGGGGGTCATTCTTACCGGTCGCACGGCGCCCCCTCCCGGCCCGACCGGGCCCCGGTCTGCTCGGCCTGCTGGTCGCCGAGCAGGAGCTGCTCCAGCAGCCACTCGGCATGCAGGTTGACCGGCCGCCTGTTCTTGACGGCCTCCTCAATGAGCCGCTTCGTTGCCCGTTCGCTCAGTTCAATTCGCAGGCGCATCACACCCTCCCGAACAGGTGTTCCGAGAGGGGTTGTAGCGCCGGGGAAGAGGACAAAAAAAGGACAATAATTCAGGTGGTCAGGAAAGCAGGCGCCGGACGGTCTCCCAGTCCAGGTTGTAGCGCCGCAGCCAGCGCCGGAGTTGACGGGTGTCGGTCCGGGGCAGGTCGGGGCGGGCCTGAGACAGGTAGGCGGCCAGGTTGGCCTCGGTCAGCCGGAGCCCCCGGCGCCGCAGCAGGTCGGCGGTCAGGCGCAGGGCCTCCAGGAGCTCGTCCCGGCCGCTCAGGTAACCGGTGTCCGGCGGCCGGCCACCGGCCCGAAGGCGGAGCCCGACAAGGGCCTCCGCCCGGCGCTCCACCTGTCGGGCCTCAGGGGCGGCCTCCCCGGCAAGGGGGCGGAGAGCGTCCACCCGCCAGAGGGTGCCATCGGGGCGGACCGGCCCGACCAGGACCAGCCACCACCCCGGCCCGCCGGGCAGGCGGACGGCGAGAATGCCCCCCAGCCACGTGCCCACAATGGGCGGCAACAGCCGGCCGCCGGCGCTGGCCTCCTGGGCCCGCACCAGCCACGTGCGGGCCACCTCGTCCCAGGGCAGCGGCCAGCCCAGCGCCCATGCCCCAGGGGTCCCGAACCCGGCGGGGGCGACCGGGAGCCGGGCCAGAAAGCGCCAGAGGGTCAGCTGGAGTCCGACCGGGCAGATACCCCGACGGGGGGGAAGGTCAGCGGCCGGGCACCCCTCCTGGGCGAGCAGGCGCCGGCAGCCGGTGTGGGCACACCCCGCCTCCTGCAGCAGCCGGTCGATTTCGCTGTCGGGCAGGGCGGCTCCGGTGCGATAGAACCGCAGGACGGCCAGGCGGTGGAGCGCCGGGTCAGCCTCCCGAAAAGGGGCCCAGGGGTCGTCCCAGGGGGTAAGAGGGGTGCCCGGCGGGGGAAGGGTCCAGGGCGGGGAAAAGAGGGGGAGGGTCAACGGGTCCATAGCCACACCTCCGACCAGGTGTTTGCCGGGGGCCGGGCCCCGCTGGGTCGGCAGCGGGCTTGCGGGCGATGGCCAGTCGCCACCCGGCCCCGGCAGGGATTCTACCCGACCGGCCGGCCGGCTGCCAGCGCCCGGTCCAGCGCCTCGGCCGCCCGGCGCTCCGAATCCCGGAGCAGCCGGGTGTAGTGCTTGAGGGTCAGCCGGGGGTCGCTATGGCCCAGCCGGTGCTGCACGGCCCGGACCTCCAAGCCGGCCGCCGCCAGGAGCGTGGCGTGAATCGCCCGCAGGTCGTGCACGGCGACTGGTGGCAGGCCGTGGCGGGCGCAGAGCCGCCGGAGGGTCGTGCGGAGGCCTTCGGGGTGCGCCTGGGGGAATACGGCCACGCCGTCCCTGGGGAGGCCCTGGAGCAGACGGACGGCCCGCTCCGGGAGGGCGATGGTGCGGAGGCCGCTCCGGCTCTTCGGCGGGCCCTCGACGGGGCGCCGGTCCACAAAGGTGAGTTGCCGGCGGACATGCAGCACCCCGGCCCCCAGGTCGATGTCGTTCCAGGTGAGGCCCAGGAGTTCGCCGACCCGGAGACCGGTCAGCACCAGGAGGGCCAGGGCCGGCCCATAGCGGCTGGCGCTCGTCTCGCAGGCCCGCAGGAACCGCTGGACCTCGGCCGGGCCCCAGACGGGGCGCTCTTTCGGCGTGTGCTTCGGCCGGGGCACGGCCAGAAGGGGATTGCGGGGCAGGAGCTCCGCCCGGACGGCCGCATTCAGACAGGCCCGGAGGGCATCGTAGGCGTGCTGACACAGGCGGCTCCCATGGCGCTCTCGCAGCCGGACGAAGAGCGCCTGGAGGACCACGGGGGTGAGTTTGTCCAGGCGCAGATGGCCGACCTCCTGAAGGACGGGCGCCATGGCCCGCTCGTAGCCGGCACGGGTCGTGGGGCGCAAGGTTCGGGAGCGCAAGTACTCGCCCCACCAGTCCGCAAGGCTCAGCCGGGTGGGCGGGCGGAGGCGGCCCAGGGTGTACTGGGCCAGGAGCGCCTGAAGTTTCTCGGCGGCTTCGGAGCGGGTGGCGCCGTAGACAAAGTAGCGACGGCCGGCCAGCATCACCGAGCCGGCCCAGCGGCCATCACGCCGCCGGGTCAGAGTCCCGGTGTGGTCAGGGCGTCGGCGGGGCATGGGGCCTCTCCTTCCGACCGGCTACAGTCAGACTGTAGTCAGTGGTCGGAGCGGGCTGTCTGAGAGGCAAGCGCTGCTATGTCTGGCGGATTTGGGACCACGAGGTCACCAGTTCAAATCTGGTCACCCCGACCCGGAGGATGGGGGTGCAGAGACCCCCATCCTCCGCTTTCCCGGGCCCATAGCTCAGCGGCAGAGCAGCCGGCTCATAACCGGACGGCCGCAGGTTCGAATCCTGCTGGGCCCACCGGCCACGGCGATAGACCAGCGACACTGCCACAGACCGGCTACACGGCCAGGCCAGCGGCCCCACCCGATCCCGCTGACCAGCAGGATCATCTCGCGCAAGCTCCTTGCCAGAGCGACCGGACCGCCTCGGCCCCGCTCCCGGCGGTCCTGCCCAGCGCCGGGCCTTCGTAAGCACGCATTAGCCAGGCCACAGCCCCCGCGCGGCCCATGCGGTGAACACAGCCCACACGCCGCGCGGAGCAAGCCGCATGGGTCGCCCAGAGACTCCCACCGCCCGAGACCCTGCACACCCAGCGGCCGCCGGCTACCGATGCCCTGAAGCCCCCTGGAAGACCCCGGCCGCGATCACGCCCCCAGCCAGAAGTAACGGCCGGACTATCGGCTGCCAGCCCACCCGCGCAGACCGGGGCGACCCTCCCCGAGCGAACCATCCGAATCCGAAACCAGGCGGCCGGGAGAGGACGAACCCTCTCGCGGGCCTTCCAGCCTGCAGGCCAGAGAGCCCTCCTCCCGGCTCGCGGTCGCCCAGGGCCGGGACGAGGACCGCCCCTTGTCAGGGCCGATGGGCTCTGGTAGCATGCCCCTAGCAGCCTGGGGCCCGGCCTGGGCCTGGCAGAACGACCGCCCGGAGCAGTGCACCGATGGACGCCTCGCCACCCAAATGGGTCACCCTGGGGCACCCCAGTTACGTCTGGCGGTTCGGCCAGGACCGCCGACTGGCCATGGTCCGCGCCGTCGTCCCGCTGGAGGGCCGGCGCATCCTCGATGTCGGCTGCGGCATCGGGACCTACGTCCGCAAATTCCGCGAGTTCAGTGACCAGGTCTACGGCGTCGATATCGACCCGGAGCGCGTGGTCGAGGCCTCACGAACCCTGCCGAATATCCAGGTGGCCCCCGCCGAGGACCTGCCCTTCCCCGACGATTTCTTCGACGTCGTCTTCCTCCACGAGGTCATCGAGCACGTCCAGGACGACCGCCTGGCAATCCGCGAGGCGACACGGGTCACCCGCCCCAACGGCGCCATCGTCATCTTCGCCCCCAACCGGCTCTATCCCTTCGAAACCCACGGCATCTATCTGGGACGGCACTTCCTCTTCGGCAACATCCCGCTGGTCAACTACCTGCCCGACCGCTGGCGCAACCGCCTCTGCCCCCACGTCCGGGCCTATACGGCCGGCCAGCTGCGGCGCCTCTTCACCGGACTGCCCGTCACAATTATCGTCCACCGCTGCATCTATCCCGGGTTCGATAAGATCGCGGCCCGGCGCCCCTGGCTGGCCAGAATCCTCCGGGCTGTGCTGTATACGCTCGAACAGACGCCCGCCCAGGCCCTGGGCCTCTCGCATTTTCTGGTCGCCCGCAAGGTCGCCCCACGGCCTGAAGCCTCCGCCATGGAGCCGACCGCCCGGCGCTCGGTCGGCTCCTGAAGGCGATGACGATGGCCCGAAGAGGCCAGGACGCCGGGACCGGTCGCCGGCGGTCTGGCGCGGCTCGGCGGTGGGGCGCCGGCCGGATCCTGGAGCGTCTCGACGGGAGACAGCGGACACCCGGTCCCGCTCGACCGGGGCGCGGGCAGGACGCTCCCGGGCCCTGTCCTGGGTGACCTGGCTGGAGCGGGCTGGCCGGCGGTGACGCCTCTCCCGGAGGGCCGAACCGATGCGCGGAAACGAGCCAGAGAAGCCCTCGCTGGGCGCCCGCCTGCGCGAGCGGCGGCGGGAACGGGGCCTGACGCTGGATCAGGTCGAACGGGCGACCCGCATCCGCCGCCGCTACCTGGTGGCCTTCGAGGCCGACGACTACACCGTGTTCCCCTCGCCGGTCCACGCGCGCGGTCTGCTCCGGGCCTACGCGCAGTACCTGGGGCTGGACCCCGCTGATCTCCTGCCAGACCTGGACCGTCTCCTGCCCACCGGAACCGGCGGGATTCAGCCGGCGACCAGCCTCTGGCACTCAGCCCGCTCCGCGACCCCGCTGGCCGGGGTCGTCCTGCTCGTGCTCGGTCTGATCGGGCTGGCGCTCTTCCTGTTCGGTCAGCAGTACGCGGCGCTGCTGGCCAGCAGCGGGACCGGGCCGGGAGGTGGCGAGAGCCAGCCGGGCGCTCCCCCCCTCACCGTGCGGGCCAGCGATCAGGAGAGCCCGCCGCCGAGTCCGACGCCGACGCCCTGGCCGCCAACCCCCACGCCGGTGCCGACCCCCACGCCCCGGCCCTCGCCGACCCCGACGCCCACGCCGGCGCTGATCGTTATCGAGGCCCGGGCGCTGGGCCGGGTGTGGGTCCAGGCCGAAACCGACGGTCGGGTGGTTTACTCGGGCATTCTGCAGGCGGGCGACGAGCGGCGGTGGGTCGGTCAGCAGCGGGTCTTCCTCTGGGTGGGCAACGCCGGGCTGCTCGAGGTGCGCTCCAATGGCCAGCGTTACCCGCTGGGCGCACCAGGTGAGGTGGTGCGCGTCACCTGGACCGCCCCGACCGGCGCGCCCCAGGCCGAGCGGCGCTAGAATCCGTCCTGCCCGCCAGCCTGGCTGCTGTGCCCGTCTGTCCTCCAACCGACCACCATCAAGACGGCCGGCCGTCTGAAGAGGCAGGAGGGCTCTCCGAGCGGTCAAAAACCGGCTGTGGAGAGGGTCCGGCCGGGGGATGTTTCTCTCCGGATAGCCAGACCAGCGTCGGGGCACCGGGTCCGGGTGTATTTGGCCGCCAGCATGGCAGGCGAGCGGCTGTTATCGGGGCCGCTCTGTGGCCGGCATCGCCGGGTGTGGTAGAATAGACTGGGAGCGGATGGGGCCTGGTGGCTCTCCCGGTCTTCAAAACCGTGGCGCCGGCGTCCAGGCGTCGGCGGGTGGGTTCGATTCCCATACGCTCCCGCCAGGGCGGCGACACAGTCAGGCCGCCCCAGGGCCACGAGCGCCCGCATCAAAATGGCATCAAGACGGCATCAGACAGAGCCCCACGGCGACCTTGACAGGAGAGACCGAAGGGGGAGCATAGAGGACGCCAGGTCGCCGTGCACGGCCTGGCCGCTGGACCGGGACTGCGCCCCCAGTCACCGGTCTTTTGGTGTGAATACGTCAGCTCCAGGGCGCTACCCCCGGGGCCTCGCCTGGTCCTGGCCGGAGCAATGGGCAGAACGGTCCTCCAGAGGCGGCGGGATGTGCTCCCGCGCCAGGTCAAAGGCCAGACGGTTCATGATGCGCTCCAGCGGGATCGGCCCCTCTTCCTCCGGCCAGTAGTGGGCGGCCACCGGGTCGGCCGGCATGGGACGGGAGCGCCAGATGTGGTAGCCGTTGCCGTCACGGGTGCTGAGGTACTCCCAGATGTCCCGCTCACCGAACCCGCGCCCGCGGGCGTACTCCAGCATGCCCAGCAGCTCTCGCACCATCTCTTCCGGCATGGTCCAGCGGTCAGCGAACACCAGGAGGACACCGGTCTCCGGGCTGTAGCCCCAGATGGCCCGCTCCGGTAGACCGATGGGAAACGGCCGGGGGAAGCGGGCCTCGATGATGAGCTCCCCCGGACTCGGCCGGCGCTGACGAGCCTTCGGCGCCGGCGGCAGCAGGGCGGCGATCTCTTTCAGGGACGGCGCCTCTGACTCCGGCTGCCCGTAGTAGGTGGACAGCGGGAGCAGGGGGAGCGGGTCAGTCTCCTCGGCCATCGCCCGCAGAACCGGCTCCGTACGCTTCTCTCCCGGCAGGGGGGTGATCAGGAACGGCCGGCCGTCCGGTCGTTCCACCAGCAGCCACTGCCGGTCCGCCGGCGTCAGGGGGTCGGGGATGATGATGGCCGCCGGGCTGGCGCGGAGGAAGGAATCCCCCAGCAGGCCGTACTCCATCTTCCCCGTCCGGGGGTCCAGGTTGAGCGTCGTGATGGGGTCAAAGAGTTCCCCACGCAGGGACAGGGCGGCCCCCTGGCGGATCAGCGCCAGGAGCCGGGCGATGGTGTGCGGGTCGGCGCGGAGCGGCATCTCTCTTCCCTCTTACCCCGCTACCGTGATGGCCTCTTCCAGCGGCCGGCCCCCAGAGGTGGTGCCGTGGCTGGTCGGTCAGCCGCTATAGGGGCAAGCAGCGCCTGTTCTTCTGATTCCCCGACCCCCACGTCCGCCCGCGCTCCCCCTCCCGTCACCATCACGCCCCCGGCCGCTAACTCCGCCGCTCCACCGCGTAATCGGCGATCTCCCACAGCGCCCGCCGGTAGGGATTGTCGGGCAGAATCTCCAGCGCCGCCTTGGCCTGTTGAGCCAGCCGCCGCGCCTCTTCCAGCGCGTAGCCAATGGCCGGCGAATCGGCGATCAGCGCCACCGCCGCCCGCACCGCCCCGTCGGTCAGATCGTCCCCGGCGATCACCCGGTGCAGCAACGGCTCCTCCGGATACCGCTCCAGAAACCAGAGCACCGGCAGCGTCACCGTCCCCTGCCGCAGATCCGACCCCACCGGCTTGCCCAGCTCCCGCTCGTCGCCGATAAAGTCCAGCACATCATCAACGATCTGGAAGGCCAGCCCCAGATTGGCCCCGTAGGCAGCCAGCGCCTGGACCACCGGCTCGGGCGCGTGGCTGAGCACCGCTCCCCCCTCGGTGGCAGTGACAAACAGAGCGGCCGTCTTGCCATAAATCCGCCGGTAGTATTCCTCCCGGCTCTCCGGCCCCACCGGCCCCCGGAAGACCTGCCGCAACTCCGAGTCGCAGATCTGCATGAGCGCCCGGGCGAACAGCGCCATCACCCGCACGCTCTCGGTCGCGCTGGCCATCGCCGCCGACCGGGCGAAAAGATAGTCGCCGACCAGAACGGTGGCCTTGGGACCGACCAGGGCGTGCAGCGCCGGCAGCCCCCGTCGGGTCGGGGCGTTGTCGATGAGATCGTCATGTATCAGGGTGGCGGTGTGCAAAAGCTCCACCGCCCCGGCCAGCGGCAGCACCCGCTCCGGCTGGTAGTCGAAAAAATGCGCCGCCAGCAGCGCCAGCGCCGGCCGCAGCCGCTTGCCCCGCCGGCGCAGCACATGCCCCAGCACCTGCGCCAGCAACGGGTACTCCACCTCGGCGATCACGCCCTCGAGCAGCGCCTCGACACGCTCCAGGTCCTCCTGGACCGGACCAAAAAGGGCGGTGACGGACACCACCGGCCTCCCACCTGTACGCTCACCACAGCCCCACCGGGCCGTGGTGCTCTTAGCATAGCGCTCGCCGCCCAACCTGTCCAGACGGCCACCCGGCCGGCGCCCCCGGTCGCCACGGCCCCGACTCCCCCGGAACCCACCACCACTCAGGGCAGCCGATCCTTCATCCGCCGCTCCGCCTCCGGCCGGCAGAGCGGGGCCACCGTGGCGCCGGGCCCGGCGCCGGTGACCCACCAGTCGCCCGCCGGCCCCGGCGCGCGGCACACCGCCAGCCGGTGCGCCATCCAGAATTCCGGAATCCCCGTCCGGGCGCGCAGCGGCCCCTTCCGTCCCCGGTCGAAGGCCAGGGTCGTCTCGGCCACCGCGACCGTCAGCACCGCGCTGGGCGGGTGCTGCCCCCCGGCCGTCAGGCGGTCCGCCTGACACCACCGCCGGCTCCGCGTCCGCCCGCACCCCACAGCACCGACCGTTCGTCCCCGGTCCACCGCCAGTGTCTGGGCGGCATCCGCTCTCCTCACTCCGCCGGCAGCCCGAAGAGCTGCCGGGCATTGGCCGTGGTCTGGGCGGCGACAGCCTCCAGCGAGAGGCCCCGCCGGGCGGCCAGCCCCTCGGCCACATAGCGCAGATAGGCCGGCTCGTTCCGCCGTCCCCGCACCGGCTGGGGCGCCAGATACGGACTGTCGGTCTCCAGCAGCAGCCGCTCCAGCGGCACGGCCGCAGCGACTGCCCGCAGCGGCTCGCTTTTGGGAAAGGTCAGAATCCCCCCGAAAGAGAGGAAAAAGCCCAGGTCCAGGGCCCGCTGCGCCGTGGCGAGGTCGCCGGTGAAGCAGTGCAGGACGCCCCGCGCCGGGGAGCGCTCCGCCACCCACCGGTGGAGCAGAGCCAGCAGATCGGCGGTCGCCTCCCGATTGTGGAGGACCACCGGCCGGCCCAGGTCGCTGGCCAGCCGCAGCTGCTCCCACAGGACCGCCTGCTGAACCGCCGCTGGAGCGCCCGGCCGGTAGTAGTCGAGCCCGATCTCGCCGATGGCCACCACCAGGGGGTCGGCCGCCAGCTGGCGCAGCGCGGCCGCCGTCTCAGGGGTCCAGGTGGCGGCGGCGCTGGGATGGACACCGACCGCCACCCGCACCCCGGGGTGCTGACGGGCCAGGGCCAGTGAGCGCTGGCTGGAGGCCAGGTCGGTCCCGGCGGTGACGATCCAGCGAACCCCGGCCGCCCGGGCCCGCTCGAGGACCGCCGGCAGATCCTGGGCGAAGGCCGGGTCGTCGAGGTGGGCGTGGCTATCGACGAGCACGTTCCTCGAGCCGCGGGAAGAGCGGGGTCGGCTGGGCGGCGACCCGCTCGCCCGGCCGGCGTCCACCCCAGCGCGGCGGGGAGGCCAGCCAGGTGCCGCCGGGGGCCAGCGTCACCCCCAGCTGGGCGGCCATCCGCTCGGCCGCGCTCGGCATCACCGGCCAGAGGGCCTCGGCCACCAGCCGCAGCGTCTCCAGCAGGGTATAAAGGACGGTGCCCAGCCGGACCCGGTCGCTCCGGGCCAGGACCCAGGGCTGGGTGGCGTCGACATAGCGGTTGGCCTGGGCCACCACCTGCCGGACGGCCTCGAGGGCGACGTGAAACTCCAGGGCCTCGAACGCGTGCTCCAGCGTCGGGAAGAGGCCGGTCGCCGCCTCCCGCAGCGCCCGGTCGGGCTCCTCCTCCGGGCCGGGCGCCGGCACCTGCCCGTCGCAGTAGCGGTGGACCATGCTGAGGACGCGGTTGAGCAGGTTGCCCAGATCGTTGGCCAGGTCGGCGTTATAGCGCTTGGCGAACGACTCCAGCGAGATGTCGCCGTCGGCCCCGAAGGGGAACTCCGAGAGCATCAGATAGCGGGTGGCGTCGGCCCCGAAGCGCTCGACCAGCTGGGCCGGGCGGATGACGTTGCCCAGCGACTTGGACATCTTCTGGCCCTCGACGGTGAAGAAGCCGTGGGCGTAGATCCGGCGCGGGGTGGGCAGCCCGGCGGCGATGAGCAGGGCCGGCCAGATGACCGCGTGGAACCAGAGGATGTCCTTGGCCATCAGGTGGAGATCGGCCGGCCAGTAGCGCTGGAAGGTGGCCGGGTCGTCGCCGTAGCCGATGGCCGAGATGTAGTTGATGAGGGCGTCCACCCAGACGTAGGTCGTCTGGGTCGGGTCGAAGGGCAGGGGAATCCCCCAGGTCAGAGTCGCCCGCGAGATGCTGATATCGCTCAGCCCCAGCCGCAGCTTGCCCAGCACCTCGTTGTAGCGGGCCGGGGGCTCCACCCGGTAGTGCCAGGGATCGGTGGGGGTGGTCAGGGCCCGCAGCAGGACCTCCTGGTACTTCGAGAGACGGAAGAAATAGTTCTCCTCGGCGTAGTGGACCGGCGGACGCAGGTGGAGCGGGCAGAGACCGTCGACCAGCTCGTCCTCGCTGTAGAAGCGCTCGCAGCCCACGCAGTAGAGGCCCTCGTAGAGGCCCTTGTAGATGTCGCCTCGGTCGTAAAGAACCTGCAGGAACTTGCGCACCGCCGCCTCGTGCCGGGGATCGGTGGTGCGGATGAAGTAGTCGTAGGAGATGTGGAGGAGCTGCCAGGCCTCTTTGAAGGCCACCACCATCTCGTCGGCGAACGCCTGGGGGGATTTCCCGGCCTGGGCCGCCGCCTCGGCGATCTTGGCGCCGTGTTCGTCGGTGCCGGTCAGGAAAAAGACGTCCCGCCCCTGCCGCCGATAGTAGCGCGCCAGTACATCGGCGGCGATGGTGGTGTAGGCGTGCCCGATGTGCGGCACGTCGTTGATATAGTAAATGGGCGTGGTGACGTAGAACTTGGCCATGCGCTCCGGTCCCCGGCGGCGCCCCGCGGGCGCCCGGTCTTGCCCTATATCTTACCACAGCCGCGCTCGGCCAGCAAAAGCCGGTAGACCTCGCGCCGACGGGCGCCGGTGGCCTGGACCACCGCCTCGACCGCCTCGCGGGGGCTGAGCCCCCGGGCCAGAGCCTGCCGGAGGGCCATCCGCACCGCCTCCTCGGTCGGCGCCCGGGGCGGCGCCCCGCCGATGACCAGGGTGAATTCGCCCTGCGGCTGGCGCTCCTGAAAAAGCCGGGCCAGCGACCCGACCGTCCCGCGCAGGAACTCCTCGTGGAGTTTGGTCAGCTCGCGGGCGATGACCAGCGGGCGGTCGGGACCGAAGACCGCCAGCAGATCAGCCAGGGTGGCCCGCAGCCGGTGGGGGGACTCAAAGGCGACGATGGTCCGCGGCTGGTCGCGCACCTCCTCCAGCCGGCGACGCCGTTCGCCAGCCCGACGGGGCAGGAAGCCCAGGTAAAGGAACTGATCGGTCGGCAGCCCGGCGGCCGCCAGCGCGGTGATGATGGCCGAGGGCCCCGGCACCGGCACCACCGGCAGGCCCCGCTCGATGGCCGCCCGGACCAGGTCGTAGCCAGGGTCAGAGATGCCTGGCATGCCGGCCTCGGAGACCAGGGCCAGGTCCTGGCTCTCCAGGTGGCGCAGGAGAAAGGCCAGCTTGGCCGCCCCGCTGTGCTCGAAGTACGAGGTCATGGGGGTGGTGATGCCGTAGTGGTCGAGGAGGATGCGCGTCCGGCGGGTGTCCTCGGCGGCGATGAGCGGCACCGCACGCAGGACGCGCAGCGCCCGCAGGGTGATGTCCTCCAGATTCCCGATCGGCGTGCCGACCAGGTAGAGCGTTCCCATCCGTCAGCCGCACGCGGCCCCTGGCCGGGGCGGTCAGGCGGTGTGATAGGCGATGAGCCAGCGGGTGAGACGGGTCAGCCACCCGGCCGGCCGCTCGCGCCGGGCGCACTCCCGGCAGAGGGCGGCCGGCTGGCCCAGCCACTGACCGCAACGCTGGCAGTGCCACGGCGTCTTCATGCTCTCTCCCCCACAATGGCGGCCGCCCGGTCGCGGGCCAGCCAGGCCGCCTCGGCCAGCGCCCAGATCCCCCCGGCCACCAGCGAGTGCCCGCCCAGGACGACCGGAATGGGGGCCGCCCGGGCGGCGGCGGTGAGGTCCCGGACCACCGGGTCCTGAATCGCCTCGGCCTGCAGGAGATCCGCGTGAAACCGGTCGGCCCGCGAGGCCGGCCGCCCCAGATGGGCGAACAGCACCCGGCTGTCGAGGAAGGCCGCCTGGCCCAGGGCGGCCAGCCGCTCAAAGAAGGCCGTCGGCCCCAGCGCCTCCAGGAGAAACCCCACCAGCGAGCGCACCTCGCCCCGGTCGGCCCGCCCGCTGGCCCGCATGCCCCGCTCCTCGGAGAAGACCCGCTTGCGGCAGGCCAGGTCCTGGTCCAGCTGGGCCCAGAGGTGCGGACCCAGCCGGCCGGCGATGACCACCTCGCTCTGGGGATCGGTCAGGCAGGCCATGGCCGCTCGCAGGCGGGAGAGGTCCAGGTCGAGGGTGGCCAGATACCGCCGGGTGTGCCGACCGGTGCCCGGATGGAGGGCCAGGACCAAGAGATCCGTCGGGGTGTCCACGTCCAGAAGGGTGGCCGGGGTGCGCGGCAGCGGCTGGTACTGCAGCCCCCCCTGGCGGACCAGGCTGAAGGCCAGGTCGTTGTCGAGGGCCGGCGGGCTGAGGCGGGCGATGGCCTCGCCGGGGGTGAAGGCGACGAAGTCGGCCGAAAAGAAGTTGTTGGCGATGACCGTGTTCTCGCTGGCCAGCAGCCGCTCGCAGAGCCGGGCCAGGTCGGCGGTGGTCAAAAGCGGCCCGCTCCCGCCTCCCAGGTAGAGGGCGTGCCGGACCCGGTGTTCCCGGATCAGATCGCGCAGCCGCTCGCCGAAGTGGAAGCGGGCGCCGTCGGGGGCCAGGACCACCGGATAATCGCGCAGCGTCCGCAGGAGCGCGGGGCTGTTGGTGGCCACGATGATCCGCTGGCAGGCTGGCACCTGCAGCAGCCGTTCGACCGTGTCGAGAGCGATGGCCTCGCGGGCCCGGTCCACCAGCGCCTCGACCGGGGTGGTCCCGTTGACCCCCAGAAAGATCAGGGCGGTGACGCCACTCGTCATCCCGGCCCCACCAGCGCCAGCGGTCGGATCTCAACCAGCGGCCGCAGCCGTTCGACATCGGCGCGGTGGCAAAGTTCGGTGCCCGGCGTCATGGCGGTGGCCGCCCCGGCCGCCGTCCCCAGGCGCAGCCCCTCGACCAGCGGCTGGCCCTGGTGCAGAGCCAGCACCACCCCGGCCAGGAGCGAGTCGCCGGCCCCGGTCGTGCTCAGCACCGGCACCTTCGGCGGCACCGCCAGCCAGGCCCCCTCGGCGCTGACCGCCACCGCCCCCTCGCCGCCCAGCGAGACGATGACGATCCCGACCCCCTGCCGATGGACGGCCAGGGCCGCCGCCAGCACAGCGTCGAGCGTGGGCAGCGAGCGCTCGACCAGCCGCTCCATCTCCCGCCGGTTCGGCTTGATGAGGTCCGGTCGGGCCCGGACCCCCTCGCGGAGCAGATCGCCATCGGCGTCCAGAGCGGTGCGGGCCCCGGCCTGCCGGCAGAGGGCGATGAAATCGGCGTAGACGCTGGTCGGCACCCCGGGGGGCGCGCTCCCGGCCAGCACCACCCAGTCGCTGGGCCCGACGTGGTGCTGGAGCCGGCGGCGCAGCACCTCAACATAATGGGGACTGACCGGGGGGCCGCTCTCGTTGAGCATGGTGTGCCGGCCGATCCGGCGCTCGAAGATGGCGGTGTTGGTGCGGGTCTGGCCGGGGACGTGCACGAAGTCGTCGGCGATCCCCAGTTCGTTGAGCGAGGCCTCGACGAAGCGGCCCAGGCTGCCGGCCACAAAGCCCAGGGCCAGGCTGGTGCCGCCCAGCTCGCGGATCACCCGCGAGACGTTGACCCCCTTGCCGCCGGGATGGATGAACCACTCCCGGACCCGGTTCACCTCGCCCAGCACCAGTTCCTCGACGTAGAGCGTCCGGTCCACCGCCGGGTTGAGGGTCACGGTGAGGATCATCGTCAGCCCTGCGCGATCTCCGGCTCGATGAGCCCGTAGCCGCCGGTCGGCAGCCGGTAGACGACCGCCGGTAGACCCGTTTCGGCCCGCAGGAAGAGAAACACCTCCCTGCCCAGCAGGGCCATCTGGTCCAGGGCCTCGTCCAGCGTCATCGGCTTCCAGAGGGCGCGGGTGGTCTGGACGATGGCCGGCGGGATCTCCGGCGCCGGGCCGAGCGCCATCGCCAGCGGCTCGCTGGCCAGAGCCCGGCTGGGGGGGTGGTGCTGTCGGGCGGCCTCCTCGGCCTCCTTGACCCGTCCCAGCCGCTCGCGCAGTTTGGCGGCGACCTCATCGATGGCCACCCGGACATCGGCCGCCCGCTCCTCGGCCCGAAAGAGCTGACCGGCGGCGATGGCCGTCACCTTGACCACGTGCCGCTCGACCGGGCTGCGGGTCTTCTCCAGTTCGAGTTCCACCTGGACCTCGCGGACCGTGGGCCGGTAGTGGTCCAGCGGGCCCAGCCGCTCGAGGATATAGGCCCGGATGGCCTCGGTCACCTCGACGTCCTTGCCCCGGATGCTGACCGACCAGACCATGCGCTCGCCTCCCTGCGGCCCGGACTGCCCTCTCCCCTGTGCGGAGACTACCACCCCGAGCCGCTCCCTGTCAACCGCCGGGCTTGACAGCCGGCCCGCTCCCGGCTATAGTGAGCACCCAACCAGCCGACATCGAGCCCTCCCGGCGAGGCCCTATGTCCGGTCGCTGGCCGCTCCTCGGGCTGCTCGTCCTGCTCGGCAGCGGCATCGGGCTGGCGCTCCTCGGCTGGACCCGGCCGGCCGCGCCGGCCCCGGCCGACGAGCGGTATTTCCCGGCCCTGCCGCCGCCGCGCTACCTCTACGTCCTCGACGCCCGGCGCCTGACCGACGCCGAACGGGTGATGATCCAGACCCTGCAGGGCCTGCTGGCCCAGGAGGAGCCGCGGATCTATCTGGAGGCCGGGCCCAGCGACCGCCGCTGGCTGGCCGACCTCATCGCCTTCTACGACATCGGCTACGAGGTCCGCCAGGACCCCTGGTGGTACGTGGCCCACTTCGCCCCGGCCTTCCAGGGCCGCTATCTCCTCTACAGGCTGGGCGAGGACTCGGAGAACGTGGCCACCGCCCTGGCCGGGGTGCTCCGGGCCATCGCCATCGCCGAGCCGCTCGAACCGCAGGCCCAAGCCCACGGCCTGACCCGGCTGCTCGACCTGCGCGGCCGCGATGAGGCCTGGCTGCTCGAGCACTACGGCGACCTTTTCCGCCGTGACCTCGTCATCGAACAGAAAGAGTCGATCCACGGCAGCCTGCGCGACTACGGTCCGGCGGTCCGGGCGCTGACCTTCTATGACGGCAACAGCCCCCGCCGGCTGGGCTGGCTGGCCCGGATCCGTCCCGGCGGCGCCGTTCTGGGCTGGGGCGACCCCACTCCCAGCGAGGAGGCCTTCGTCCGCCCGGCCTCCCAGCTGGGGCTGGTGACCATTCCGGCCGACTACGCCCGCAACCTCTCGGTGCTGAGCGCCATCCAGGACCGCCCCCGACAGAAACCGGCCCCGGCCGAGCCCTGGCCACCGGGCCCCTACCACTACGTGACCTTCCTGATGAGCGACGGCGACAACGTTCAGTGGCTCCTCAACGACTTCGCCCTCGACCCGCGCTGGTACGGCAGCCCGGTCCGCGGTCGCTTCCCGATGGGCTGGACGGTCTCGCCGGCCCTGGCCGAACTGGCCCCCTCGGTCCTGCGCCGGCTCTACCAGGACGCGGCCGAGGGGCCGGGGCGCGATGTCTTCGTGGCCGGGGTCTCGGGCCTGGGCTACTTCTACCCCGAGGTCTTTCCGGCCTACGGACCCTACCTGCCCCATCTGACCCGCGCCCTGGAGCGGGCCGACCTGCACCTGGTCACCATCATGGGGCTGAGCCGGGTGAGCCTCTCCAGCCGGTGGCTGGACGACCTGGCCCGCAGCCCGGCCATCGCGGGGTTTTTCTATCTCAATCTGCACCGCTACCACCAGTTCGACGGCCAGATCACCTGGGTGCAGGGCAAACCGGTGGTGGCCGCCCGCGAGAACCTCTGGGCGCCGACCACGCCGGCCGAGGTGGCCGCCCGCCTCAACCAGCGGCCGGTGGCCCCCACCCGCCCGGAGGGCTACAGCCTGGTCAACGTCCATCCCTGGAGCCGCAGCCTGGCCGACGTGGCCGAGGTGGTCCAGCGCCTGGCCCCCCATGTCCGGGTCGTCCCGCCGGACGTCTTCATCGCCCTCATTCGCCAGCAGGTCGGGCCCGGCGAACGGGGCCTCCCCCTCCGCCCTAGCGGAAGTCGCTGATCAGTTTCTCCCAGGTCTCCGGCCGGACCCGCGACCGGGCGACATAACACGACCCCGGCGGCGACTTGGCCCCGGCCTGGCCGAGGATCACCCCTTTCTCGGGGTTCGAGAGGTCGAAGTAGAGCTCCCCCGGCTCCAGCGGGACCTCCTCGTCGCAGACGGCGATGAGCCGCAGCTCCTCATCGCTGAACCGCTGGAGCCAGGCGAAACGGTGCTTCAAGCGCTCGGCCGTCAGCTGCCGGGCCGCTGCCTGCTGCTCCTGGGCCATCACCCCTCCTTCACGTCTCCCCACGACCAGCTGTGCGGCCCCGTCCGCTGCAAGAGCTATGCCGACGAGCCCCCTTGCTCGCCTCTCTGCTTGCGCGGGTCGGAGCGGGCTGGTATAGTGGACGCCAGCCCGACGCGGAGAGGACGAGACGATGGACTATCCCACCGCGCTGACCCCGGAGAACACGCTCTTCATCCTGCTCGCCTTCGAGGGACCCGACCGCTACAGCCTGGCCGGCGGATTGGGCACACGGGTGACCGAACTGAGCGAGACCCTGGCCCGCCGTGGCTACCCCACGCACCTCATTTTCGTCGGCGACCCGCAGCTCCCCGGCACCGAGGAGCGCCTCGACGGCCGGCTGCACTACCACCGCTGGTGCCAGTGGATCAGTCGGTACTACCCCGGTGGGGTCTACCAGGGCGAGGAGGAGAAGCTCTACGACTTCACCGAGTCGGTGCCGGGCTTCGTGGCCGAGCACCTGGCCGCCCCGGCCATCGCCGCGGGACGCACCGTGGTGGTCCTGGGCGAGGAGTGGCACACCGCCGAGGCCATGTGCCGGGTGAGCGACGCCCTCCACTACGCCGGCCGGCGCGGGCGGGCCATCCTCTTCTGGAACGCCAACAACCTGATGGGCTTCCACCGCATCAACTGGGGCCGGCTGGCCTTCACCACGACCATCACCACCGTCAGCCGCTACATGAAGCACCGGCTCTGGGCCTACGGCGTCAACCCGCTGGTCATCCCCAACGGCATCCCGGCCCGGCTGCTGGAGCCGGTCGACCCGGCCCTGGTCCAGCGGCTCCGCCAGATCATCGGCCCGGCGCTCTTCCTCTTCAAGATCGGCCGGTGGGACCCCGATAAACGCTGGAACATGGCGGTGGCCGCCGCCGCCCAGCTCAAGGCCCTGGGCTACCCGGTCCGCTTCCTCGTCCGGGGCGGCGTCGAGCCCCATGAGGGCGAGGTGCTGCACAATGCCCAGCAGTGGGGCCTGCGGGTCCAGACCGTTCCGGCCAGCGGGCGCACACTCTCCGACTGTCTGGCCGCTCTGGAGGGGGCGGCCCGGAGCGAGGCGGATCTCCTCAACCTCAAGTTCTTTCTGCCGGAGAGCTTCCTGCGCGGGCTCTACGCCGCCAGCGACGCTGTCCTGGCCAACTCGGGCCACGAACCGTTCGGGCTGGTCGGGCTGGAGGTGATGGCGGCCGGGGGGATCGCCTTCACCGGGGCCACCGGCGAGGACTACGCCGTGCCGTTTGAAAACGCCGTCGTCCTGGACACCGACGACCCGGCCGAGATCGTCGCCGGGGTGCTGACCCTGCGGTCGGCCCCGGCCCTGGCCGCACGGCTGCGTCAGAACGCCCGTCAGAGCGCTGCCCGCTTCACCTGGGAGAACGTCGTCGGGCTGCTCTGCCAGAAACTGGAGTTCGTCGGCCGGCGCAGTGGGGTGCTGCCTCCGCTCACCGCCGCGCCGGCCGGCCACGGGGGCTGAGATGGCCCGCGAGATCGTCATCTACCTGGTCGTCCACCAGCCGCGCCGGCTCAAACTCCCGGCCCAGCCGATCCCGCGGGGGGCCCGCCCGCCGGACATCGAGCGCTGCCTCTTCGACGAACGGCTCAACGAGCGCTACTTCCGCAAGGTCAGCCAGCGCTGCTACTGGCCGACGGTCCGTCTGCTGACCGAGCTGGTCGGCCAGGGGCTCCACCTGGCCATCGGCTTCTCGGTCTCGTTTCTGCGCCAGGCCGAGCGCTGGGATCCGGCGCTGCTCCAGGCTTTTCAGGGGCTGGTCCGCCAGCCGCAGGTCGAACTGGTGGGGGTGGAGCCGTACCACAGCTTCCTGCCGCTGGTGGACCTGGGGGCCTTCAGCGACCGGATGGTCTGGATGCGCCAGCACCTGGCGGCTCTCTTCGGGCGGTCGGTTCGGGTGACCGACACCACCGAGATGTGCATGTCGGACCCCATCGCCCACGCCCTGAGCGTCGCCGGCTTTCAGGCCGGGCTGATGGACGGGCGAGAGTGGGTGCTGGGCTGGCGCCAGCCGACCTACCTCTATCGTCACGGCCGGTTGCGCCTCTTCACCCGCCACTATCAGCTCAGCGACGATGTCGGCTACCGCTTCTCCGACCGGCGCTGGCCGGGCTGGCCGCTCGACGCCGACCGCTACGCCGACTGGCTGACCTGGGCCGCCGGGGAGGTGGTGGTCCTGGGCTGGGACTTCGAGACGTTCGGCGAGCATCACGCCGCCGAGACCGGCATCTTCGAGTTCCTGCGCTACCTGGTCCGGGCGGTCCAGGCGCGCGGCGGGCGCTTTGTGACCCCCAGCGCCTACCTCGACACCCACCCCGAGGGAGGCTACGATCTGCCGCTCCCGGCCTTCGCCAGCACCTGGGCCGGCTCGGGAGGCATGGAGTTTTTCTTAGGCAACGCCGCCCAGCAGGCGCTCTTCCACCTGATGCTGGCCGTCTACCACAAGGCCCGCCTGACCGGCGACCCGGCGCTCCTGGACCTGGCCCTCTGGCTGCTTCAGTCAGACAACCTGCATCTCATTCAGTGGTTCGGTCGGAGCGGCCCGGAGGCCGAGGTCTCGGCCTACTTCACCCCGCGCGAGTGGTGGGAGCTGGGCCCCAACGGGATCATCAGCGAGCAGCAGCGGGTCTACCAGAACTTCCTCGGCGCCCTCGAGTACTACCTGCCCGACCAGCCCCCCATCCCACCGAACGGGAGCCTGCCCGAGCCGCTGGCCGAGCGGGTCTTCGGCTAGCCGCCCGGCGTGGCCACCGGCTCGTCGTCCAGGCGAACCAGGCCCTTGCGGATGGCGTACTTGAGGAGTTCGGTCTGGCTGCGCAGGCCCAGTTTGCGCAGCATGTGGGCCTTGTGGGCCTCGACCGTCTTGACGCTGATACAGAGGCGGCGGGCGATCTCGCGGTTGCTGTGGCCCTCGGCGGCCAGCTGCAGCACCTCGCGCTCGCGGACGGTGAGGGCGCAGCGCTCCGGTGGCGGCGGGGGCGTCGCCCCCTGGGCCAGGGCCAGGTAGCTCTGCACCAGTCGCTCGGCCAGGAGGGGGCTCAGGTAGGTGCGGCCCCGGGCCAGGCTGCTCAGCGCCTCGCGCAGTTCGGTGGCGTCGGCCTCCTTGGGCAGGCAGCCGGCCGCCCCTGCCTGCAGCACCCGCAGGACATCCTCGGCGTCGGCCCCGGCGCTCAGGAGCAGCACCTTGACCTGCTGGGCCCGCTTGCGGATGAGCCGGGTCGCCTCCAGCCCGTCGAGGACCGGCAGGGCCGCGTCCACCACCGCAATATCCGGCTGCAGCTGCTCGGCCTTCTCGACCGCGTCCTTGCCATCCTGGGCCTCGGCCAGAACGTCCACATCGCCCAGACTCAAGAGGAGCGTGCGCAACGCCTGCCGCAGCAGCGTCTGCCGGTAGGCCAAAAGCACCCGGATCCGCCGCTCGGTCAGCCGGCGCTCCCCTGCCCCCACGGCTGGTCGCCGCTCCGCCACCGCTTCGCGCACCCCAACCACCTCCCACCGGTCGCTTCTTACGGATTTTTAATCTGCCACCAGCGTACAGGGGAGGGGGCAGGCCTGTCAAGCCACCGGGCGCGATCTTTATAGTACTTTCTACCTATTTTTAGGTACTTTCCCCTAGGGGACCCCTCCCCCAGCCGAGGGAGCGCCCGCTGGACCGGCGAGGTCCGGCCCGGACGGGCGTTCCCCTAGGCCTGGAGGCCGATCCAGACCGCGCCGTCGGTGAAGACCTCTTTCTTCCAGATGGGGACGATCTCTTTGACCCGGTCGATGGCGTAGCGGGCGGCGGCGAACGCCTCGGCCCGGTGGGGCGCGGCCACGGCGATGATGATGCTGGCCTCGCCGACCGCCAGCCGTCCCAGTCGGTGGACCAGAGCCACCCGGCTGACCCCGAAGCGCTCCTGGGCCTCACGGACCACCGCGGCCATCTGGCGCTCGGCCATGCCGGGGTAGGCCTCGTACTCCAGGTAGTGGACCGTCCGCCCCTCGTTGGTGGCCCGAACGGTGCCGATGAAGACCACGATCGCGCCGCAGGCCGGGTCGGCCACCCGCTCGACCACCTCGGCGACCGAGAGCGGCGCCTCGGTCAGCCAGACCGCCGGGGCGGTCTCCGGGTCGGCGCCGCCGCTGACCGGCGGGAGCAGGGCCACCTCGGCCCCCGGGGGAAGGGGATCGGCGGGCTGGGCGAACGCCTGGTTGACGGCCACCCGGCTCTGGCCGAGGACCGGCGCCAGGGCCGGGCACTGCTGGCCCAGAGCGCGCAGGAGGTCGTCGACCGTGGCCCCCTCGGGCAGCTGCAGGCTCACCACCGGCGCGCCGGCGATCTCACGATAGGCGGCGAAGAGACGGACGACCACCTCCACGGACGGCTCCTTCCGGGACGCGCAACCTCTGCTCTTATGATAGGCCCGGGCCAGCCCCGCTGTCCAGGGACAGCGGTCACAGCACAACCGTCAGGCCGTCGTAGGCCGGCTCCAGCCCGCTCCCGGCCAGGTGCTCGACCAGGGCCCGGTAGGAGGGGGTGCCGTTGTGCGAGAAGTGGTTGGCGATGACCCGGGCTCCCGGCGCCAGCAGCCCGGCCGCCTGCAGACGGTCGCGGTGCTCCCGGACCTGGGCCAGCGTCATGTGGGTGGTGCCGGGCCGCTCCAGCAGCCCCATCGTGCTATCGAGCGAGACCAGGTCGAACCGCCAGCGCTGACCGTCGGGCGGGTTGAGGAGATAGGCCCAGGTCTCCTCGGGGAAGGGGCCGGTGTCGTGGGCGTAGAGCAGGCTCACCCGGCCGTCGCTGAGGGCGTAGAAGAGCGGCTCAAGTGGCGGCGTTCCGTGGCGGGCCGGGAGGGCCAGAATGCGGTAGCCGTCGCTCTCCCAGGTCGCAAAGGGCCGGACGATGTGGGTCTGCAGGTGCAGGGCCTCCTCCGGAGAGGGCAGGCTGCGAATGCGCTCGATGGCCCCGGCGCTGCCGTAGACGTGCAGGGTCGGCAGCGGGGTGGCGCAGAAGCCGGCCCGCCGGACCTCCAGATTGGGCAGGTAGAGATGGTCGCTGTGCTCGTGGGTGATGAGGAGCGTCCGGACCCCCGAGAGGTCCAGATTGTGCCCGATGGCTGCCGCCACAAGATCGGGGCCGCAGTCGATGAGCAGACGGTCGTCGATGAGCAGCATGGTGCGCAGGCGGCGGCTGCGGCCGCCCTCGGCCCGGCTGGCCTGGCAGCGCTCGCAGGTGCACCAGAGGCCGGGGAAACCCTCGGCGGCGGCCGTCCCCAGGAACATCACCTTCACCGTTCTCCCTCCCGGCAACAGCGATGGGGTGGCGCCACCGACTATAGCGCAGACCGAACACCGGGGGAAGAGCCCTTGACACGTGCGCTCGGGTGTGGTCTTCTTTCCCCGGCGCCGCCCCGGCGATCAGTCTTGGAGAGGGAGCGCACCGATGAAGATCACCGCCCTCAAAACCTACATCATGGACTCGCCCGGCCGCGACTACGTCTTCGTCAAGGTCGAAACCGACGAGGGCCTCTACGGCTGGGGCGAAGGCACCCTGGAGATGAAACAGGGAACCGTGGCCGCGGCCGTCCGCGACCTCGAGGGCTTCCTCCTGGGCGAGGACCCCACCCGCGTCGACTTCCTCTGGCAGCGCCTGTACCGCCACAGCTTCTGGCGCGGCGGCGAGGCCGTCCTGAGCGCCATCAGCGCCCTCGAACAGGCCCTCTGGGACATCACCGGCAAGGCCTACGGCCAGCCGGTCTACCGTCTTCTGGGCGGGCCGGTCCGCGACTACATCCCCTGCTACACCCACACCGGCGACCCCGAGCGGGCCCAGCAGCTGATGGCTGAGGGCTGGCGGGCCTTCAAATTCGGCCCCCCTGGCGCCCGGGCCGGCCAGTCCACCGTCGACGAACGCCAGATCGTTCGCGAAACCGCCCGGATCGCCGAGGCCCTGCGGCGAGCGGTCGGCGACGAGGTGCTTTTAATGTGCGACTGCCACGGCCGCTTCCGGCCGCCGGTGGCCATCCGGCTGGGTCGGGCGCTCGAACCCTACGACCTCTTCTTCCTGGAAGAGCCGGTCCCGCCCGACAACGTCCAGGCCCTCCAGACCGTCCGGGCGGCGGGCCTGGCCATGGACCTGGCGACCGGGGAGCGGGCCTTCACCAAGTGGGGCTTCCGCGAACTCATCGTGAACCAGCTGGTGGACATCATCCAGCCCGACGTCTGCCACGCCGGCGGCATCAAGGAGCTCCTGAAAATTGGGGCGCTGGCCGAGACCTACAACATCGCCGTCGCCCCCCACAACCCCAACGGACCGGTCAGCACCGCCGCCAGCGTCCACGTGGCCGCCTGTCTGCCCAACTTCGTTATTCTGGAGTACGCCCTCTCGCCGACCCGCGACGCCTGCCAGGCCGGCGAGGTCCTGCGGGCCGAGAACGGGCGGATCGCCCTGCCGACCCGGCCGGGACTGGGCATCGATCTGGATGAAGAGTACCTTCAGCGTCACCCCTGGACCGGCCCCAAACTCTGGCCCGGCCTCTACTACCCCGACGGCGGCGTGGCCGATGTCTGAGCTGCTATAATCTCCCTGGCGGACGGTTCTTCGGGGAGTGTTCGTGGTCTCACCGCAGCATTTTCTCTACCTTATCCTGGCGTTGCTCATCGCGCTGACCCTGCACGAGGCCGCCCACGCGGCCATGGCCACCCTGCTGGGCGACCCCACCGCCCGCCAGCAGGGGCGGCTGGCTCTCAACCCGCTGGTCCACCTCGACCCGCTGGGGACGCTGATGATGCTGCTGACCGTCCTGGGCGGCATCGGCATCGGCTGGGGCAAGCCGGTGCCGGTGACCCCCTGGCGGCTGCGCCCCGACCCCAAGACGGGGATGGCCCTGGTGGCGGCCGCCGGCCCGCTGGCCAACCTGGCCACCGCCGTCCTTCTGGCCGGGGTGCTCCAGGCCGATCTCCTGCCGGTGACCTGGCTGGCCCGCCTGGCTCTGGTCATCATCGTCGTCTCGGTCTCGCTGGCGGTCTTCAATCTGCTGCCGCTGCCGCCGCTCGACGGCTACCGGGTGCTCCTGGGCTTCCTGCCCAGCCGTCAGGCGGCGGCGCTCGTGCCGCTGGAGCCCTACGGCCCGCTGCTCCTGCTCTTCCTGGTCTTCTTCGGCGGCTATCTCCCCGGAGGGAGTCCGCTCTACCATTGGGTGACCGCTCTCAGCCGGCCCATCTACCACGTCCTGGGGCTCTGAGTCGTCCGGCCCACCGCCTGCGCCAGGTCTGGACCGTCCTGTGGGGCGCACCCCGGCCCTGGGAATGGACGGTGGTCACCGCCTATCTGACCCCGGCCGAGGCCGACCTCTTCCGGCGGCTCAGCCCCGGCGACCAGCGGCACAGCCTGGACGTCTTCTGGCGGCTGGTCCGGGCCGGCCAGACCGACCGGACGCTGCTGGCCGCCGCTCTCCTCCACGATATCGGCAAGACCGCCGGTCGCCTGCGCCTCTGGCACCGGGTGGCCTACGTGCTCCTGCGCAGACTCTGGCCGGGGCTGCTCGACCGGCTGGCCGCCCCGGCCCCCTCTGGACACTGGCGCCACAGTCTCTATATACTACTGCACCACCAGGAGATAGGGGCCCGCCTTCTGGCCCGCACCGGCAGCGCCGAGCGGGTGGTGGCGCTGGTGGCCGGCGACCCGGCCACGGGGCCCGAGGGCGTCGACTGGCTCCGCTGGGCCGACGACGGCGTCTAGCCCGAGCGCCCGAACGCCGGGGGAAGAGCAGCGATGGGCAGCCAGAGCGTGCGGCAGGTAACGATCATCGGGACCGGCCTCATCGGCGGGTCGCTGGGCCTGGCCCTCAAGCAGGCCCGGCCGGAGGTGCGGATCATCGGCTACGACCGCGACCACGGGGCGGCCGGCCGGGCCCAGCGGCGCGGCGCGGTCGACCGGGCCGAATGGAACCTGCCGGCGGCGGTCGAGCGAGCCGACCTGGTCATCGTCGCCACCCCGGTCGGGGCGGTGGCCGAGGTCTTCCAGCAGCTCGCCCCCCTTCTCAAGCCCGGCGCCATCGTCACCGACACCGCCAGCACCAAGGCCCAGGTCATGACCTGGGCCCAGACCTACCTCCCGCCCACCGTCAGTTTCATCGGCGGCCACCCGATGGCCGGTAAAGAGCAGGCCGGGGTCGAGGCGGCCGACGCCCGCCTCTTCGCCGGCTGCACCTACTGCCTGATGCCGGCCCCGACCGCCAGCGAGGCGGCGGTGGAGACCGTCATCGCCCTGGTCCAGGCCATCGGCGCCCACCCCTACTTCCTCGACCCGGCCGAGCACGACAGCTTCGTGGCCGCCATCTCCCATCTGCCCTTCCTGGTGGCCGCCGCCCTCTTCCAGACCGCCGGCGGCAGCCCCGTCTGGCGCGATCTCGAGCGGCTGGCCGCCTCGGGCTTCCGCGACACCACCCGCCTGGCCAGCGGCGACCCCATTATGCACCGCGACATCTGCCTGACCAACCGCGAGAGCATCCTGCGCTGGCTGGACCGCTTCGCTGTGGAGCTGCAGACCGTCCGGGCGCTGGTGGCCGAGGGGGGACCGGCCCTGGAGACGTTCTTCCGCCAGGTGAAAGAGGCGCGCGACGCCTGGCTGGGGCAGCGGGCGGCCGCCGGAATGGGACTGCCGAGCGCCGGCGCTGAACTCCAGCGGCTCTTCTTCGGCCAGCGCCGTCCGCCCCAGCCCTGAGTGGGCAGCACGCCGACGAGAGGAGAAGTCACGGTGGAGACGACCAAGTATCTGCTCGCAGAGACGGACCTTCCCACCCACTGGTACAATATCCTGCCCGATCTCCCGCACCCGCTGCCGCCGGTCCTGCACCCGGCCACCGGCCAGCCCATCGGCCCGGCCGACCTGGCCCCGCTCTTCCCGGAGGCGCTCATCCGGCAGGAGGTCTCGACCGAGCGCTGGATCGCGATCCCCGAGCCGGTGCGGGTGATCTACCGCCTCTGGCGGCCGACGCCCCTCTACCGGGCCCGCCGGCTGGAGCAGGCTCTCGACACCCCGGCCCGCATCTTCTACAAGTACGAGGGCGTCAGCCCGGTCGGCTCGCACAAGCCCAACACCGCCGTCGCCCAGGCCTACTACAACAAGCAGGAGGGCGTCCGCCGGCTGGCCACCGAGACCGGCGCCGGCCAGTGGGGCAGCGCCCTGGCCTTCGCCTGCCGGCTTTTGGGGCTGGAGTGCACGGTCTACATGGTCCGGGTCTCCTACCACCAGAAACCCTACCGCCGGCTGCTGATGGAGACCTACGGCGCCCAGGTCTTCGCCAGCCCCAGCGCTCAGACGGCCGCCGGCCGGCGGATCTTAGCCGAGCAGCCCGACTCCCCCGGCAGCCTGGGGATCGCCATCAGCGAGGCGGTCGAGGACGCCGCCACCCACGACGACACCAAGTACAGCCTGGGCTCGGTCCTCAACCACGTGCTGCTGCACCAGACGGTGATCGGGCTGGAGGCGAAAAAGCAACTGGAGCTGGCCGACGCCTACCCCGATGTCATCATCGCCTGCTGCGGCGGCGGCAGCAACCTGGCCGGGATCGCCTACCCCTTCCTCTACGACAAACTGACCGGCCGCCAGCCCCACCTGCGGGTGGTGGCCGTGGAGCCAGCGGCCTGCCCGACCCTGACCAAGGGGAAGTACCTCTACGACTTCGGCGACACCGCCCGGCTGACCCCGCTCATCAAGATGTACACCCTGGGCCACACCTTCGTCCCGGCCGGCATCCACGCCGGCGGGCTGCGCTACCACGGCGACGCCCCGACGGTCAGCCTGCTCTACGACGCCGGGATCATCGAGGCGGTGGCCTACCACCAGAACCCGGTCTTCGAGGCAGCCCGCTTCTTCGCCTGGACCGAGGGGATCGTCCCGGCCCCCGAGTCGGCCCACGCCATCAAGGCGGTCATCGACGAGGCGATCCGCTGCCGCGAACGCGGCGAGCGCCGGACCATCCTGTTCAACCTGAGCGGCCACGGCCTCTTCGACCTCCAGGCCTACGACGACTTCGCCCACGGCCGGCTGGTGGACATCGAGCTCCCGGCCACGGCGATCGCGCAGGCCCTGGCCGCTTTACCACATGTTGAGACCTAGATCGCTGCCAGACAGACGGCGACTCCTTGACACGGAGCCCTGGAGGCTTACAATATCTGTAGCCAAGTAATAGACCGGTCGACGTCTGGACCGGTCAAGGGGCCCGGTCCGGTGAGACCGGGCCAGCGCGAAGAAGGGGGAGGACTGTATGCCGCATTCAGCACTCACCGGATCTCGTCTCAGCCGCCGGGCGGTCCTGCGCCTGAGCGCGCTCCTGGCGGTGGGATCGGTCCTGGCCGCCTGCGCGCCGGCCGCCGAGC
>CACRXC010000128.1_pt1 | contig 34728 bp, 33 predicted proteins | sample 5377091 | NCBI WGS metagenome assembly CACRXC01 (sample SAMEA6061845, study PRJEB28556) | metagenome | reverse complement strand
GTGCACAGGTTGTCTGAGGCCGCGGGGCCAGAGTGGCGAGAGATCGCTCCCCCGGGGCCGAGCCTCAAAATTTCCCCACCGTCTCTGGGACAGACCCAGAAGCTGCCGGCTCTTGACAGGCGAGAGGGTCTCAGCCAGAATCCCCCAGGAGAGCCGGCGCTCTCTGGTCAGCGACCGGCGCCGTGCGGCGAGGTGCTCGATGGCGCAGGCTTCTACTCCCCGCCTGGGCTTTATCGGCCTGGGAACGATGGGCAGCCGTCTGGCCCGACGGCTGCTTCAGGCCGGCTACGCTCTCACCGTCTACGATATCGACCCGGCCGCCGTCGCTCGCCTGCGGGAGAGCGGGGCTCAGCCAGCGCCCTCGGTGCCGGCGCTAATGGCCGCCAGCGATATTGTGCTGAGCAGCCTGCCGCTGCCGACCGATGTGGCCGCGGTCTACACCGGACCGGAGGGCGCGCTCCAGACCGCTCGCCCCGACCAGGTCATGGTCGACCTCAGCACCATCGACCCGACGACCGCCCAGCAGGTGGCCCGGACGCTGGCGGCGAAGGGCGTGGCCTTCCTCGACGCGCCGGTCTCCGGCGGCCCCGTCGGCGCCGAGAGCGGCACCCTGGTGGTGATGGTCGGTGGCGAGGCGGCCGCCCTGGAGCGGGTCGAGCCGGTCCTGCGGACCTTCAGCCAGCGGATCGTCCACGTCGGCCCGGTGGGCGCCGGCTCGACGCTCAAACTGGCCAACCAGTTGCTGGTGGCCGCCCACACCATCGCCACGATGGAGGCGGTGGTCTTCGCCGAGCGGGCCGGCATCCCGCCCCAGACCGTGCTGGCGGCGCTGTCGGCCGGGGCGGCCGACAGCGTCATCCTGCGCCGGAGCATCCGCGACTTCGTCCTGACCGGCGACTTCCGGCCCCAGTTCGCCCTGCGGCTCCTGGTCAAGGACCTGCGGCTCTATCTGGCCGAGGCCTGGAGCCTGGGGACGCCCACCCCCACTGGCGAGCCGGCCCTGGCCCTCTTTGAACAGGCCCTGGCCGCCGGCTACGGCGGCGAGGACTACGCCGCCGTCCTCAAACTTCTGCGCCAGATGGCCGAAACGCCCGGCCCGCCGACCGAGCCCTGATTCCCCCGGCGATCCGCGCCGGCCAGAAAACCCCGCCGGCGCGGATGCTGGCCGAGCCGCCGCCGGCCGGCGATCTGGCGGTCGTTCGGCTGGATCCGGTGGCCGCGCTCGTCCGGCGGCTGCAGACGGCCCAGCGCCGGTCCGAGGCCCCTCATGAGTTCGAGAGCGCCCTGGCCGAGGCCTTCGCCTTCCTGGGCTTTGTGGTCGAGCGGCTGGGCGGGCCGGGCGAGACCGACCTGGTGCTCACCGCCCACCTGGGCGCCGACAGCTACCGGGTGATTGTCGACGCCAAGACCAGCAAAAACGGGAAGGTGACCGAGAATCAGATCAACTGGCCGGTCCTGGCGCAGCACCGCAAACACCATGGGGCCACCGACGCCGTGGTGGTGGGCGAGGAGTTCGGCGGCGGCAATCTTCTGCGCTTCGCCACCGAGTACGGGGTGACGCTTCTGCGCACCGCCGACCTCGGCGCGGTCCTGGAGCGGCACGCCGCCACCCCGTTCACCCTGCTGGATCTCCGCGACCTTTTCGCCACCACCGGGCCGAATCACGAGGGGCTGGCCGCCCTGCGCCGGCGGTCGGCCGACGCCCAGCGCCGCTGGCGGCTGCTGGGGGCGGTGATCACCCGTGAGGCGGTCCACCGGACCGCCTCACCCCACTACGCCCGGATCCCCCAGCCGCCCGGCTGACTGCCGAGGCCCTTTACGCCGTCTTTATCGCTCAGGCCGGCCAGGCTGGCAACCTCTCCGACGTCCCCTCGCTGGATGATCTCAAGGCGGCGCTGGAGTTCCTGAGCAATCCGGCGCTGGGGATTTTGCGGCGCCTGCCCGGCAGCGACGATGCCTTCCACCTGACCCTGAGCCCCCAGATAGCCTGGCGGCGTCTGAGCGCCCTGGCCCGGACGGTGGAGGCCACTCTGGCGCCGCCGGCGGCGCCGGCGGTCGAGACCGGATCGGCCGGCTAGGCCAGAAGCGAATAGCCGCCGTCGGCGACGATCACCTGACCGACGATCCAGCGGGCCTCGGGCCGGCAGAGGAGCGCCACCACGTCGGCGATGTCCTCCGGTCGGCCGACCCGGCCCAGGGGGGTGCGCTGTCGGGCGGCCTCGAGCAGTGTGGCGGCCTCGGGCAACGCCCGCAGGGCGTCGGTGTCAACCACGCCCCCGGCCACCGCGTTGACGATGATCCCCTTCGGAGCCAGTTCCACCGCCAGGTAGCGGGTGAGCGTGTCGAGCACCGCCTTGGCCGCGCCCACCGCCGCGTAACTGGGGATGACGCGGTGCGACCCCAGACTGGTGAGGCTGATGATCCGGCCGTCGCCGCGTCCCTCCATCCAGGGCAGCGCCGCCTGGGCCAGGAGCAGGAGCGACCGGCCCATGGTGTCGAGGGTGCGCTGCCAGTGCTTGACCTCGAGCGCCAGAGCCGGTCGGAGCACGCCGAAGGCCACGTTGCAGACCAGGATATCGATGCCGCCCAGAAACGTCCCGGCCGCCTGGCAGAGCCGGGCGATGTCGTCGGGCTCGCCCAGGTCGGCCCGCAGGGCCGTCGCCCGCCGGCCCAGGGCGGTGATGGCCGCCACCGTCTCCTCGGCCAGGGCCGGGTGGCGGAAGTAGCTGACCACCACGTCGGCCCCGTCGCGGGCCAGCTTGAGGGCAATGGCCCGGCCGATCCCCCGACTGGCGCCGGTGACCAGGGCGCACCGGCCGGCCAGCGGCTCAGCCATCGGCCGCCTCCAGCAGGGGATAGTCGCGGCGCAGCCGCTCCCAGAGGGCTCGCACCGCCGGGTCGTCCGCGTGCTGGGCCAGCAGCTGCAGCAGCTCCACCGCCCGGGCGCGGGGCAGGGGCACGAGGGTTGTGCCGGCCTGCGGCCGGGTGCTGACGGTCAGCACCTCGTTGGTGAGAGCGTCGGACGCCTCCGGCGAGAGGAGGGCCCGCAGGAGCGTCCGGAACTCCTCGACGGTCAGGCGCAGGGTGACGGTCTCCGCAGACACACCTGGCTCTCTTGGGTGGTATCCCGATTATACCACGATATATCACGCCGCCCCCACCGCCGGAGCGGCCGCCGGGCGAGATGGCCGGTCCTTCGCCGACCCGTCACGACGGGAGGGCGCTCTCAGAGCAGCCGGTGCGGCTCCTCAACAATCGGCCCCGGCCGGCTCTGGGCCCGGACGCGGGTCAGCCAGGCGATGAAGGCGTCGCGCTGATGGCCCTGCTGGACGCGGAGATCCTTCCCCAGCCGGCGGCGGCCCCCCTTGCGGCCGTGGCGCCGGCCGGCGATCAGCGGGAAAGAGAAACCGGTGCGGGTCCGTCGCATCGTGCTCCCCGGCGGAGGCCGCCGCAAGATTCGGACCAGGACGGGCAGCCGCCGCTCGTCTGACCCCCACCCCGCCTGCGGGCGTCTTGTCAGCCCGGCCGGCTCCGTGGTAGACTCGCCTCCCGGAGACGGTGGTTGCCCCGGATCGGCCATGCCTCTGCGGCGCGAGCGTCTGCTGCAGCTTATGGGGCCCCTGCCCACCCCGGCTCCGCTGGCGCCCCAGGTCGAGGAGCGGGTGGTCCTGGAGGGAGGGCTGGTGCGCGAGCGGGTCACCTACCAGGTCGAGAAAGGCGAGCGCATCGCCGCCTACCTCTTCCTGCCGCCCGGTGACCGCCCCCGCCCGGCCATCCTCTGCCTGCACCAGCACGCCGGCCAGTACGACCTCGGCAAGAGCGAGCCGGCCGGGCTGGCCGGCGACCCCGACCAGTTTCTCGCCCTGGAGCTGGCCCGCCGGGGCTACGTCACCCTGACCTACGACCACCTCGGCTTCGAAGAGCGCCGTCACCCCCGCCTGGCCGGACGCGACTACGAGCGGTTCGAGTTCACCCGCCGCCTCAGCGACGGCCGGACGCTCCAGGCCAAGTACGCCGGCGACGCCATGCGGGCGGTCGACTACCTGCTGACCCGCCCCGAGGTCGACGGCCGGCGTCTGGGCTGCATCGGCCACTCGCTCGGCGGCCAGCAGACGCTCTTCACCATGGCCCTGGACCCCCGGCTGCGGGTGGGGGTGGCCAGTTGTGGCTTCGCCAGTCTGGCCAGCATCTTCGCCGCCGCCATTAACCACAACTTCGCCCTCTACGTCCCCGGCCTGGCGGCCGAGGGCGACATCGGCGACCTCCTGGCGCTGGTCGCCCCCCGGCCCTTCCTCATCGTCGCCGGCCGGGAGGACCCGATCTTCCCCTTCACCGGCGTCCTGGCCGCCTACCACCAGGCCCGGGCCGTCTACGCGCAGGCCGGCGCCGCCGACCGGCTGGCGCTGCTGGACCTGGCGGCCGGCCACGCCTTCCCCCCCGACGCCCGCGCCCAGGCCTACGCCTGGTTCGACCGCTGGCTCGGCGCCTGAGCCCCGGCGGTCGGACCGGGAGCCACCCGGGGCAGGCGGAAGCAGAAGGTCGCGCCCCGGTTCGGCCCGGGGCTGGTGGCCCAGACGGTGCCCCCGTGGGCGGCGATGATGGCCCGGGTGATGTAGAGGCCCAGGCCCAGCCCCCGGAGCTGGGGAGCGCGGGCCAGCCGGCGGTAGGGCTCGAAAAGAAGCTCGATCTCCTCAGGCTGCAGGCCGATCCCCTGGTCGCTGACACAGACCTCGACCTGGCCGTCCAGCGCCCGCAGGCAGATGGTGACCTCGCCGCCCTGCGGGCTGTACTTGATGGCGTTGCTCAGCAGATTGGTCAGGGCCTGGGCCAGCCGGTCCGGGTCCCAGACCCCCTCCAGCCGGTCCGGGGCCACCAGGCGCAGGCCGTGCCGGGCGGTGGTCGCCTGCTGCTCCTCGACGACCCGCCGGGCCAGGGCCACCAGGTCCACCGGGCGGGGTTCGACGGTGAACCGGCCCGTCTCGATCCGGGCGACGTCGAGAAGGTCGGTCACCAGACGGTTGAGCCGCTGGGCCTGCTCCAGGATCGTCTGGGGCAGGCGCGCGCGCCGCTCCGGCGGCAGCCGCTCCCACCGCGCCAGCAGCTGGGTGCCCACCACCAGCGGCGTCAGGAGGTTCTTGAGGTCGTGGGCGATGGCGGCGGTGAACAGCTCGCGCCGCCGGCGCTCCTCGGTCAGCGCCGCCGTCTGCCGCTGGGCCTCCTCGTAGAGCCGGGCCTGGTGAATGGCCACGGCGAAGAGGCGCCCCAGCGTCTGGGCCGACTGCAGGTCGGCGGGTGTGAAGACGCGGGGGCTGGCCGACACCAGCGTCACCACCCCCACCGCCTCCTGACCGACCACCAGCGGGATGGCCAGCAGACAGCGGTAGCGCTCGAGATCGTAAAGCCGCCGGGCGAGCGGATGCTGCTGGTAGTCCGGCAGACGGGCGACATCTTCGACCGCCTGCACCTGCCGGCGCCGGAAAGCCTGGACGGTGAGCAGCGGGAGATCGAGGTCCAGCCGGGCGAGCAGGGCCACGGCCTCGGGGGTGAGCGGACCGTAGTGGGCGGCCAGACGGAGCCCGCCCCGCTCCGGGTCGGCCACCCAGACCGCCCCCTTCTCGAAGCCCAGGGCGGCGCAGAGCGCCGCCAGGCCGGCGGTCAGGGTCTGCGGAACCGCGACCGTCTGGACCAGGGCCGAGGCCAGCTGCGCCACCGCCTCCAGGTGCCGGTGCTCCTGGCGGAGGCGGGCCTCGGCCTGTTCGTGGGCCAGCAGCTCCCGGCGGACGACGGCGTACCAGAACGACGCCGTGGCGATCAGGAAGGCCCACTCCTTGAGGGTCTGCAGCCGGGTGAGACGCAGCGGGTCGGCCGGCGCCAGCCAGAGGACCACCTGATCGGTGGTCAGCACCCAGGTCACCCCGACGGCGGCGTACAGCAGGGCCAGCCAGAGGGCCCGTCGGCCGGGGCGATCGGTCATCGCCGGCCCCGTGGTCGCCCGGACGGGCCCGCGCCGACCCCCCGCGCCGGGGCGTTCTGGCCCACCAGTTCGCTCGCCCGGCTGATGACGCCTGTCAGGGCCGGCCAGACGATCTGACCAGCCGTCATCTCAGGCCAGACGACGTTCGGTTCCGGAGGGATCGGTCGCCGGGGTCGGTGCGGTGGGAGGTGGAGAGGAAGACGGATCGGCGGGGGGTCGCCAGCGGGGCGTGAGCGGGCGGCGCGGCGTCCGTTCGACCGCCTCCGGGGCGAAGGCCTCGGGCAGCCAGGTCGTCACCGTGCAGCGCCCGTTGGGCGTCTCGTGCCAGTAAAAGGGACCACGCAGGACCAGCGCGCCCTGACACTTCTTGCAGTATGGCGCCATCCTTACCACCACCCAGATGCCCCAGAATCACCCGCAGTGACTGCTGCGCTCTCCTTCTCCTGCAAGAGCAGTACCGCGCCGCCCCCCAAAAAAAGCCCCCGCGCGGGAGTCCGCGCGGGGGCGGGAGGGTCGGTTCAGCGCTGGATGGGGGTGTCCTCGCGGTTCCCCCACTCAGCCCAGGAGCCGTCGTAGTTGCGGATCTGGCCGTAGCCGATGAGGCGCAGGGTGAAGAAGGTGTGGGCCGCCCGCACCGCCGTCTGGCAGTAGGTGATGATCTCCTTGTCTTTGGTGATGCCCTTGGACTCGTAGAGCTGGCGGAGTTCAGCCGCCGGCTTGAAGACCTTCAGGTCCTCGGTGATGTTCTGCCGCCAGTCGATGTTGACCGCCGAGGGGATGTGGCCGCCGCGCTTGGCCCGCACGTCGGTGCCGCTGTACTCGGCCGGCGAGCGGGCGTCGATGATGACGGCGTTCGGCCGGTCGATGGCGGCCTTGACCTCGTCCAGGGTGCAGATGACCGCCGGGTTGGGCCGGGCGGTGAAGGTGGCCGGGGCGACCTTCGGCTCGGCGGTGGTGGTCGGACGGTTCTCCCGGGTCCACTTGACCCAGCCGCCGTTCAGGACCTTGGCCCGGGTGTGGCCGTAGTAGTCCAGCACCCACCAGAGGCGGGCGGCCCAGAGGCCGCCATCGGCGTCGTAGGCCACCACCGTCGTGTCGTTGCCGATCCCCAGTTCGCTCATCAGGCGTTCGAACTTGTCCGGCGGGATGACGTAGAGCCTGTTGGCATCGTCCTTCAGCCGGGCCCCGTCGAGGTGGACGGCGCCCGGGATGTGCCCGGCCTGGTACTGGTCGCGCGGCCGCATGTCCACGATGCGGAGGGCGGGATCCTCCAGGTGCTGGGCCAGCCAGTCGGTCTCGGCCAGAAGCTCCGGATGGGCGTAGCCCTCACTGGCCGGCGCCGGGGCCACGGCCGGGCGGAGCGGCGCGCAGCTGGCCCCGACCAGAGCCAGAACGAGCAGGAGCAGCGGTAGGAGACGCAGCCCTCGCCACCGTCGCATCTCAGACCCCTCCCTCGCCGGCCTGGGCAAGGGTATGCGCCAGCCGGCTCAGCACCGCCCGGGGATCCACCGCGCCGGCCGCCTTCCGCAGCCGGATCCGCCACTCGGCCGGGCCGACCGTCTCGATCTCGGCCTCGTAGCCGAGCTTGGCCGCCTCCCAGGGGATGGTGGCCAGGGCCGGGCTGTGGTCGGTCAGCACGGTCAGCGCCGCGATCCCCGGATGCTGCTTGAGAAACTCCACCGTCTTGAGCATCGGATAGGGGCAGATCTCGCCCCGGACATCGAGTTCCATCGCGCTTTCACCCTCCTTGTCTCTGCTCCAGACCCTCAGGCCAGCCAGCGCAGGACCCGTCCCCCCAGGAAGGCCCCGCCGGCCAGGGCCAGACCGAAGACCCAGCCGCTCAGACTCAGCGACGGGATGGCCGAGAAGAAGGCCCCGATCGTGCAGCCGGTGGCCAGCCCGGCGCCGTAGCCCATGCAGACCCCGCCGGCCACCGACTGGAGGTACCGTCGGGCCTGGCGCGGCCAGCGCAGCCTGAACTCGCCGGCCAGGACGGCGGCGGTGAGCGCGCCGACCACCAGCCCGGCGTCCAGGAAGAAGCTGTCGCTCAGGAGCGCCCCGCCTTCGGCCACCAGATTGCAGCCGGCCAGGCGGTCCAGCCCCTGGAGCGGCGGCAGCGGCCAGCCGAGGGCCGTCCCCAGCCGGGCCGACCAGGTGGCCAGTTCGCCGGTGACGCCCAGCGGATGGTCGAAGACGTAGGCGAAGACGTTCAGCACCCCCAGGGCGATGGCCCCGCTGGTGATCGGCCAGCCCCGCCCGAAGAGAAGCCCCCAGAGCCGGGCCAGGTGGTCGCGCACCCCGAAGGCCGGGGGCGTCAGGGTCGTCCGCACCGGCAGGAGCGGCGGCGCCCCGCGCGCCTCCCACCAGAGGACCAGGAGGTAGACCCCGGCCAGGCCGGCCAGGGTCAGGAGCAGCGCGCCCCCGAAGCCCAGCCAGCGCGGCAGCCAGATGAGCGGCGTCTGGCTGATGTGGACCTGCCACCACCAGTTCCAGGTCCGGCCGGCGGCGAAGAGTCCCACCAGAATCCCACCCAGGGCCGCCCACGAGCCGATGTAGCCCTCGCCGAGGCGGTAGAGCGTGCCGGAAACGCATCCCCCGGCCAGGACCATGCCGAAGCCGAAGAGCAGCCCGGCCACGAGGGTGTGCAGCCCGACCGGGAAGACGTGGGCCCGCCCCGGCAGGTCCCCCAGCCCGGGGTCGGGCACCAGCCGCTGCTGGAAGAGCCAGAAGCCGGCCGTGGCCACCGCCAGCCCGGCCAGAACCGCCCTGAGCGCCCGCCCCTCGCCCAGGAGGAAAAGGTCGCGAAAGGCGCTGGCGAAACAGAGCCGGCTGCGCTGCAGGATCACCCCGAAGGCGACCCCCAGCAGCCAGAAGACCCCCAGATGGCCGTCCACGCCCCCGGCCAGGAGCGCCACCAGCAGCACACCGCCGACCAGCGCCAGCCCGACCGGCCGGGCGCCCGCCGGGGCGGCGACGGCCGTCGCTCCCTGCGCCATCCCCGCGGTCCCTCCGCGCGAATTTCCGACTAAGGCGATAGACATTCTACGATCTCCGTCCGGTCCTGTCAACCGCGGGCGACGGAGGCCGGCTCAGTCGGCGCTGAGGAGATCGTCGGGCGCGACGGCGAAGAGGGCCGGGAGCCCGCCGGTGTGGAGGAAGATCACCGGGTCGGTGGGGCCGAAATACCCGCGGGCCTGGAGGTCCAGCAGCCCGCCGAACGCCTTGGCGGTGTAGACCGGGTCGAGCAGGACCCCCTCCAGCTGGGCCAGCTGCCGGAGGGCCCGGTTGCCCAGCGGCGAGGGCTGGCCGTAGCCCGGGGCGGCGTAGCCGGTCACCAGCGGCACGGCGGCCGGGTCGAAGCGGCGCGGCGCCCCCAGCCGGGCGCAGACCCGCTCGGCCAGGCGGGCGATGGAGCGGGGCAGATCGCGCCAGAGGGCGCCGATGTCGATCCCCAGCGGTCGGAGCGCCGAGCCCAGCAGGGTGAGGCCGGCCCAGAGCCCGGCCAGCGTTCCGCCGGTCCCGGTCGCCACCACCACCCAGGCCCGCGCGATCCCCTGGGCCCGGGCCTGCTGCTCCAGCTCCAGAGCCGCCTGCACGTAGCCCAGCGCCCCCAGGACGGAGTGCCCGCCGACCGGGATGAAGGTGTGGGGGCCGAGCCGCAGCCAGGCCAGGAGATGGACCAGCCGGTCGGTCCGCTCGATGGTCCAGCGTCCGGGCTGGCTGCGGAGGGGGAGGAAATGCAGCCGGGCGCCCAGGAGGTGGCAGAGGAGCAGGTTGCCGGTGAGGCGGTCCGGCCGGCGGGTGAAGTAGAAGAGGTGGGCCTCCAGTCCCAGCCGGGGCGCCAGGGCCGCCACCAGCCGGGCGTGGTTCGACTGCGGGGCCCCGTAGGTCGCCACCCGCCGGTGGCCGGAGCGCCGGGCCGCGGCCAGGATATAGGCCAGTTTGCGGGCCTTGTTGCCGCCCGGCGCCGGCCCGCACTGGTCGTCGCGCTTGAGATAGACCGGCCGGCCGAGCGCCCGGCTCAGGGCCGGCAGAAACTCCAGCGGGGTGGGGGCCGTCTCCAGGGACAGCCGGGGGATGGCGGCCAGACGCTCGGCCAGCAGTCTCGCGTCCATCGCCACGTCAGTCGGCCGGCCGGCCGGTCAGCCGGCGGGCCAGCCGTTTGGCCAGCGCGATGATGGTCACCACCGTCGGCCGGCCCAGGGCCTCGGGGAAGACGCTGGCGTCGCAGACGAAGAGCCCGCGAACCGGGGTCTGGAGATCGGCGTCCACCAGGTCGCCCAGCCGGACGGTGGCCGAAGGGTGGGTGCCACGGAGCGGGGTGAGGACCAGGCTGGCCGGGGCGGCGCCGGCCGCGATCAGGGTCTTCTGGGCGATGGCCAGGCCGTAGGCCAGCCGCTCCCGGTCGTCCGGCAGAAGGGGCTTGCTGACGCTCCCGTCCGGGAGGAGCCGGCCGCTCACCGTGTCCTTGATCTTGATCATCAGCCCCAGCAGCCGCCGCCAGCGCGGCCAGGTCAGAATCGCCCGACCGTCGGCCAGGCCGGCCACGACCGGGTAGAGGAGCCAGGGGTCCACCAGCGGGCTGATCATCACCCCGGCCGCCGGATCCTCCCAGAACCAGGTCATCGGCGGCTCCAGAGCGTTGCCCGGTCCGGGGCCCAGCCCGTAGACGACCAGCGTGGTGTCCAGGGCCAGCCCCTCGCCGGCCCGGGCCAGGCCCGCGGCCCGGAGGAGCGGCGGCGTGCCCAGGCCGCCGGCCGCCAGAACGACCGTCTCCGCCCGGACGGTGAAGGGCTGGCCCCGGCGCCGGCCCGCCACCCCCACCACCTGGCGGTCCCGCCGCAGCAGGCGCTCGACCCGGGCGCCGGTCAGCAGCCGGGCGCCGGCGGCCACCGCCTGGTCCACGAACTCGGCGGCGCTCCATTTGGCCCCACAGCGGCAGCCCAGGAGACAGTGGGCCCCGCAGGCGAAACGGCGGGCCCGCGCGGGCCGCAGGAGCTTGGGCATGGGCTGCCAGCGGTAGCCGAGGGCCTGACCGGCCTGGGCCAGCCGGGTCGAGGCCGCGCCCCGCTGGTCCGGCGGCAGCGGGGCCACCGCCAGCTCGGCCAGGGTCTCCTCGACCTCGGCCCCGAGGTCCAGGCCGTAGCGGGTGCGGAGCCAGTCGGGCGGCCGGGCGGCGCAGCCGGCGAACTGGCCGGTGGCTCCGCCCAGGAGGAGCGGACGGACGATCTGCACCCCCTCACGGGAGAACCAGAGGCCCCCCCGGTCGGTGTAGCGCAGGGCCCCCGCATGGGTGCCGTAGGTCCGACGGCCCCGCCAGTCCTCGCCCTGCTCACACAGGACCACCCGCCAGCCGGCCCGGGCCAGCGCCCGGGCCACCGTGGCGCCGCCCGGCCCGCTGCCGACGACGACCGCCTCCGCCTCGAGGTCCACGGCCGCCTCTCCCCCTGGGTCTAGCGCCTTTATGCTACCACGCCGTCCGCCCGATCGCCAGCCGTGGGGCGGTGGGGATCCGGGGACCTCTTGACAGGGCCGCCCCCGCGGTCTTTCACTGTGGGGCGGGCAGTTGTCCCAGATCCGTTGGCGAGGAGGCGCGATGACCGGACCGTGTCGGGTGACGGAGACCGTGGTGGGCCGCTGGACGCGGGCGGTGGTCCTGGAGAACGACCTCCTGCGGGTGGTGGTCCTGGCCGACAAGGGGGCCGACATCTACGAACTCCGCTACAAGCCCCGCGACCTCGATCTTCTCTGGAAGGCCCCCTGGGGCTTCCGCGACCTGGGCAGCCTGGGGGCGACCGCCGCCACCTCGCTGGTCGCCTGGATGGACCACTACGCCGGCGGCTGGCAGGAGATCTTCCCCTCGGGCGGCGACGCCTGTCAGTACAAGGGCGTCGAACTGGGCTTCCACGGCGAGGTCAGCACCGCCCCCTGGGACTACACGGTGCTGGCGCAGGGGGAGACGGCGGCCGTGCGCTTCACCATCGCCACCACCCGCACCCCCTTCCGCCTGGAGCGGACCATGCGTCTTGGGGCCGGCCAGCCGATCCTGCAGATCAGCGGGCGGGTGACCAACGAGGGGGCCGAGCCGATGGACTTCATGTGGGGGCACCACCCGGCCTTCGGCGCCCCCTTCCTGAGCGGCGCCTGCCGCCTCGACCTGCCGCCGGCCCGCTTCGTCGCCGACCGGCAGGTGGACCCGGAACGGAGCTGGCTGCCGGACAGCGGCACCTGGGACTGGCCGGTCGTCACCGGGCGCGATGGCCGACCGGTCGACCTCAGCCGTATCCCCGGCCCCGAGGCGCGGGTCAACAATTTCGGTTATCTCGTCGATCTGGCCGAGGGCTGGTACGCCCTGACCAACACCGACCTCGGGCTGGGCTTCGGGCTGGTCTGGCCCCGCGACGTCTTCCCCTACCTCTGGTTCTGGCAGGAGCTGCACGGCTCGCGCGGCTACCCGTGGTACGGCCGGGTCTACGTCATGGGGCTGGAGCCCTGGACCAGCTACCCCGGCCACGGCCTGACCAGCGCCCTGGCCCGGGGCACCGCCCGCCGGCTCGACCCGGGCCAGAGCCTCACCGCCGACCTGCAGGCCGTCCTCTACGAGAGCCGGACCGGCGTCCGGCGGATCCACCCCGACGGCACCGTCGAACCACGCTGACCGCCAGCCCCATGCCCCGCCCGCGGAGCCGCCGGCTTGACACCGCCCCGGCCTACGCCTATTCTTTTCTCAGACATTAGCCGGGGCGAAGATATTCTTCGGTCCCCACCGCAGACCGCGGGCCGGGGAGCCAGGGGGACGGGCCGGTGGAGGGGCAGCGCCGTCTTTTCGAACTCTGGGTGGCGCTCGGATTCCTGGGGGGCGCGCTGCTCGCCACCCTCATCGTCGGGCTGGCCCGCCGCCGTCGGGACCGGCGGACGCTGGTCCTGGCCGGGACGGTGTTCCTACTCATGGTGGGGCTGGGGCTCTTGACTGGCCTCCGCCTGACCGGCTACCTGGGCTGAGCCCGCCGGCCGGGGACCAGCCGCCGGACGGCCAGCGCCCCCAGGCCGAGGAGCGTCAGCCCCAGCGTCCCGGCGCTCAGCGCCGCCCCCACCAGCAGGCTGGTCGGCCGGTAGACGAACTCCACCTGGTGGGCGCCGGCCGGCAGCAGCACCCCGCGCAGCGCCCGGTCGACCCGCAGGACCGGCGCCGGCTGGCCGTCCACCGTCGCCCGCCAGCCCGGGGCGTAGCTGCCGCTGACCACCAGCAGCCCCGGCGCCGAGAGACGGACCGTCAACGCCAGCCGGTCGGGCCGCTCGTGCTGGACGGTCACCGTGGCCTGGCCGGCCCCCGCCGGGGCGAGCGTCGCCGGCCCTTCGACCACCGCGGTGCGCCGGACCTCCACCGTGGCCAGGAGCGCCCGGGCGGCTGCGGGGCTCCCGGCCGCGACCCAGTCGAAGAGGACGAAGGCCCGTCCCGGCCGGTCGAGCTGCGTGGCGTAGACCCGGACCTCGCCCTCCTGGTGGACCAGGCGGAGGCGGGGATCGGCCAGGTCGCGCCGGGTGACGACGTAGGCCACGTCGAGCAGGCGCCAGCGCTCGACCTCGGGCACGACCGCCTCGAAATCGCGCCAGCCGGCCGGCCGGAGCGGGGTGTTGCCGACGATATCCTCCAGCCCGAAGAGGCTGCCGGCGTTGCCGTCGCCCGGCAGCAGCCCCTCGCTGGCGACGCGGAAGCGGCCGGGCTGGGCCTGCAGGAACGTCACGGTCGGCGTCGGGGCCAGCAGCTGGTCGGGCGATCCGGGGCGCAGGTTGTTGGCCCCGTGGGCGGTCGCGAGGTCGAGGACGAGGTGGAGGAGGAGAAGGCCGGCGGTCCAGCGGCCGGCGAGCAGGCCCCGGAGCCGGCCGGCGAAGACCCCGCCGAGGAGGGCCGCGAGGAGGGCCGCCCAGAGCCCGGCCTCGCCCAGGGCCAGGAGAGCCGTCTGCCCCTCGGGCGGCGCGCCGAGGGCGGCCAACGTCGTCCCCAGCCCCACCGCCAGGGAGAGGCCGCCGAGCCCCAGCGCCAGCCCCAGGGCCGGACGGGCCAGCGGGCGTCCCCGGTCTTCCAGCAGATCGCGCAGCCCCTCGCCGGCCAGGACGGCCAGCCCCAGCGCGACCAGCAGCACCAGCCGCTCGTGGTTGCGAAACAGGTGCGCGCCGGGCAGGACGGCGTAGAGCGCGCGGTAGAGAAACGTGTGCCCGCCGAGCGAGAGGAGCAACGCCCCCAGGGCGACGCCGCCCCAGAGGAGCCGGACCGGGCGGTCGGTCCGACCGGCCAGGGCCACGGCGGCCAGACAGAGGGTCGCCAGCCCCAGGTAGAGCGGACGGCCGCCGAAGGCCGGCGGCCACAGGAGCCCCAGGAGATCGCGCGGGGCGAAGCCGGTCCGGGCGAACTGGTAGCTGGTGAGGGTGCGGTCGGTCTCGCCGAGGTGCTCGAGCGCCGGGAGCCACTGGACGGCCGAGAGCCCGGCGGCGACGCCGCCCATCAGGGCGAGCCGGGCCAGCCCCCGCCAGCCCAGCCCCTCCCGCCAGAGGGTGAAGAGCCCGTCGGCCAGGACGGCCAGCAGGACGAAGACCAGCGTCTGGGGGTGTCCGGCCAGGGCGGCGGTGGCCAGGAGCAGCCCGCCCCCCAGCCGCCAGAGAGCGCCGCCGGGCCGGAGTCCTCGCTCCAGGCACAAGAGAATCCAGGGCAGCCAGGCGATGGTCTCCAGGATGATGACCTGCTGGACCGGGAAGGTCAGGAGCGCTCCCCCCAGAGCGAAGACCAGGGCGCCGGCCAGGCCGGCCGCCCGGCGGCCGGTGGCGGTCCGCCGCCAGAGGTAGAGGCCCACGGCCGCCAGGCCGAGATGGGCCACCACCTGCTGCTCCAGGGCCTGGAGGGGGAGATCGCCCTCCCGGTACAGCCAGTCGGTCAGCCGGCTGGGCGGGTAGAAGAGGCCGAACTGGAGGTCGCCGACGGCGGAGTGTCCGGCCAGGAGAAAGGGGTTCCAGAGGGGGAGGTCTCCCTGGCGCAGCGCCTGGTGGATCCAGCGCCGGTAGGGATAGTGCAGCTCGGTCATGTCGCCCAGGGGGACGGTGGCCTGGTCGGCCGGGTTGGCGGCAAACCAGGGCCAGAAGACGAGCCAGGGGAGGGCGCCCAGGAGGGCCAGGAGCAGGAGCTCGGCCCCCAGACGGGCGGCCAGTGTCCGGGCCCGCCGGACCGGCCGGCGGGTGAGGGCGAACGTCTCGGCCATTTGGCGTCGTTATAGCATCGGGCGCGGCGGCCCACAAGCCCGACCGCTACCCCCGGTCGCAGGGAATCAGCCGCACCACCTGCCCGCTGCCCGGCGGGGCGAAGGCGCCGTTGAGGCTGAGGTAGAACGTCCCGTCCGGGGCCGCCAGGACGGCCGTCGGGTAGGGCAGGTGGTCGGCCAGGACGGTGCGCAGGGCGCCCTCCAGGCGGAGGAGGCGTCCGCTCCGGGGGTGGAAGCCGCTCGCGACCTGAAACCCCTGGGCGAACTCCAGGACGATCAGCCGCCCCTGTCGGTCGACGGCCAGGCCGATGGGCATGGTCAGTCCGGTCAGGGCCGGCCGGAGCCGGCCGTCCGGGGCGAGGCGGTCCACCCGCCCGCTCCCCGGCGCGAAGGGGAAGGGGCTGAACAGGGCGATGAGCAGCGCCCCATCCGGTCCCCGGACCAGGCCGGTCGGCACCGGGTTGTCGGGCCAGACCGCCAGGCGGGTGATCGATCCTTCGGGCGTGACCGCCACGAGAGCGTTGGCGGCGCTGTCGACGACGAAGAACCGGTCGGTGGCCTCGTCGGAGAGCAGGGCGAAGGGGTTGGACTCGACGGTCGGGCTGGCCGTGGGGTTGGTCTGGAGGGCGGTCACCGGGTCGTAGCGCTCGGCGAAGAAGAAGGCGAAAAGATCGGCCACCTTCTCCGGGGTGCGGGCCCCGGCTGGGAGCCGGAGGAGGGCGCTGGCCAGGGGGCCAGGCCCCTCTCCCTGCAGGAGGTAGAGGTCGCCCCGGCGAAGGGCCAGGGCGGTGGTCCCGACCGTCTCGCCGGTCCAGTGGGCGAAGAAGGGGAGACCGCTGAGGAGGACCTCCCACCGGCCGTCGGGCCAGAGCCGGCTGACCCGGCCGCCGGTCTCAGGCGTGCCGACCTCGGCGAGGTAGAGGGCGCCGTCCGGGCCGAGCGCCAGGCCGCGGGGGTTGCTGAGCCCCTGGACGAGGGGCACGACCGTCGCCGGGCAGCTCTGGCCCCCGGACGGCGCCCCCAGGACCAGGCCGAGCCCGAGGAGGGCCAGGAGGAGCACCCCCCGGCCCGGCCCGCCGCCTCCCCGCCCCCGCGTTTGACCGCGCCTTCGCCCGTCCACCGCTTCTCCCCCGGGGTTTGGCCGTTCGCTGTCACCGTGCTATCATAGCGGGCGCCGCCCGCGCCGACCACGCACCGGCTGGGGGCGGCCCGAGAGGTGACGATGGCGCTCCCCCCTGGGTATTGGCTCCGCCCCTGGCGTCTGGGGCTGGGGCTGGTCCTTCTGACCTTCGCCGCCCTGGCCACCGGCTCCAGCCTGGCCGTGCCGCTCCTGGAGGTGCCCGACGAACTGGGCCACGCCGACGTCGTCCTCTACTATGCGACCTTCCGCCGGCTCCCGCCGCTGCCCAACCTGCTTCAGGAGAGCCATCAGCCGCCGCTGTACTACCTCCTGCTGGCCCCGCTGGCGGTGCTCACCGGCTTCGCCACCCCGGCCGACTTCTACCGCTATCCCGACTTCCCGCTGCGGCCGATCAGCCAGACCGGGGCGTTGATGGGCGGACCGGGGCTCCACCTTCTGGTCCACGGTCCGGCCGACGCCTTCCCCTACCGCGACCTGGCCCTCACCCTTCATCTCCTGCGCCTGGCCACGGTCCCGCTGGGCCTGGGAGTGGTCGGGCTCACCGCCTACCTGGCCCGGCTCCTCTGGCCCACCGAGGGCGCCCGGGCCGTCCTGGCCGCGGCGGCGGTGGCCGGCATCCCCTATTTCACCATGCTCACCGGCGCCGTCACCAACGACCCGCTGGCTGCCCTCGTCGGGGCGCTGCTTCTCACCGCCACCGTCCGCCTGGTCATCCGGCCGGTCGCCCCCGGCCGGGCCGGCCTGGCGGTGGGGGTGGTCGCCGGCCTGGCCCTCCTGACCAAGGTCTCGCTCCTGCCGCTCCTCCCCTTCCCGCTGCTCACCCTGCTCGTCCGGACCCGGCCGGCCTGGCCACGGGCGGTCGGCGCTCTGTTTTTGGGTCTGGGTGGCACGGCCGGCTGGTACCTGGTCCACAACCTGGCCCGCTATGGCGAACCGCTCCCGCTGGCCGTCCACCACCAGCAGATGCTCCTCCTGGGGCAGGTGATCGCCCGCGAGCCGCGGACGCTGGCCGGCTGGCTCACCTATCTGGTCGGCTTCGTCACCTCTGTCCACCACTCCTTCTGGGGTCTCTTCGGCATCTACAACCTGCCCCTACCGGGGGCGCTGTACCAGGCCTGGGGCGGGCTGGGGGCGCTGGCCCTGGCCGGCGGGCTCTGGGCGCTCCGCCGGTCCCGCTCCCGGCCCCACCGAACCGTCGCCTGGCTTCTGGCCGCGATGAGCGTGGTCCAGGTCCTGGCGGTGCTCAGCCGCGACCAGCAGTACTTCGGCGCCCAGGGACGGTATCTCTACCCGGTGCTCCCCGCCTGGGGGCTGCTCCTGGCCGGGGGGCTCCTGGCGCCGTGCCCGCCCCGCTGGCGGCCGCTCCTCGCCGGGGTCGTGGCCGGTGGGCTCCTGGCCCTGAGCGCCGGGGCGCTTCTCCTGGTCGTCCTTCCGGCCTACCGCCAGCCGGCCGGCCCGCCGCTCGCCGTGGTCCCGGTCCGGCTGGGGGCGGCGGCGCCCCAGACGCAGGAGTTCCAGGCCACCCAGGCCGGCCTGCGGGCCATCGCCGTTCTTCTTGGCACCTACCACGGGCTGGCCGCCGGCCCGGTGACGTTGCGGCTGGAGAGCCCCGCCGGCGATCTCCTGGCCGAGACAACGCTCGACGCCCGGACCTTCCCCGACAACCAGTTCGTGGTCTTTCCGCTGCCGCCCCAGCCCGACTCGGCCGGCCGGCGCTACCGCTTCACGCTGCGCGTCGCCGCCGAGGCCAGCGACCTGCCCCCGCCGCCGGCCGTCTACGTGACGCTGCAGCCTCCGCCCGAGGCCGGCCAGCGCTGGCTGGGCGACCGGCCCGTCCCCTTCAGCCTGGCGTTCCGGCTGCTCTACCGGTGACTCAGAGGCCGGCCAGCGCCTGCGCGCGCAGGTGGGCCAGGGCCGTGGCCGGCTGGATGGCGGTGTAGACGGCGAAATGGGCGACGGTCTCGCGCCGGGCCGCGGCCCCGCTGGCGGCCAGCAGCGCCCGAAACCGCTCCTCGGTCGGGCTGCCGGCGACGAAAACGAAGGCCGGGTCGGGCGCCCGGGCCACGGCCGCCACGTACGGCGGATACCGGTTGAAGCCGCCGGCGACGACCGCCGGCACGATGGCCTCGTCGCTCTCCAGCGCCAGGGGATAGGCCAGCCAGTAGTCGGTGTAGATGAAGCGGTACCCGTGCGCCAGCAGAAACGTCTGCAGGAGGCGGCGGCTGGCGGCGTCGGTCGGGCCCAGGTGGTCGGGCAGGTTCAGGCGCGGGTCGGCGGTCAGCAGACTCCAGAGGTTGATCCCGAGGACCAGGACGACCAGCAGCCCCCCCAGCGCCGGCCAGCGCCGGCCCAGCCGCCAGACCAGGGCCGCCCCCAGGGGAACGGTGGCGTAGAGGGGCAGGAGGTAGCGGGGCTCGATGGTGAGGTCGCCGAAGCGGGTGGCGCTGGCGAGCAGGAGAAGCCCACCCCCCAGCAGCAGCCCCTGGGCGGCCAGGAGATCGCCGGCCGTCCCCCGTCCGGTGAGGGCCGCCCGCAGGCTTCGCCCGAAGGCGCCGGCCACCCCCAGGGCGACCAGCCCCAGGGCCAGGGCCACGCCCGGCCAGCGGGCTGGGCGGGTGGCGAAATCGGCGGCGAAGAGTCCCGGCGAACTCGACCCCTGGGCCAGGCCGGCGAGGACCGGGAGCCCGTAGCGGACCTGCCGGCGCAGCCCCTCCAGGACCGCCTCGGCCCGGAGACTCCCCCCGGCCACCGCCTGCCAGGTGGCCAGGGGATGGGCGATATTGTAGAGGAGGAGGGGGGCCGCGCCGACCAGCCCGCCGGCCAGCAGGGCGAGGAGGGCCGGCCCGGTGCGGCCCCGGCGCAGCAGCAGCAGTCCCAGGCCTGGCCCGAGGTAGACGACGGCCAGCGGGTGCGTCCAGAGGGCCAGCCCGGCCAGGAGCCCCAGGGCGAAGGCGCCGGGGAGCGGCCAGCGGTCGCGCCGGGCCAGAGCGAGCCCCAGGAGCAGCACCCCCTGGCCCAGGACCACGAGTTCGATGTAGCCGCCCCGGGCCTTGAGGCTCCAGATGGCCAGAAAGGCCGGGGGAACGGCCAGGTAGAGGGCGGTGAGGAGGGCCGGCCCCTCGCCGAAGGCCCGGCGGGCCGTCAGGGCGGCCAGGACCAGAAAGCCGAGCGAGAGGCCCAGCGGCACCAGTTTGAGGACCAGTGGCGTGGCCCCGAAGAGGGCGAAGGCCGGAGCGGTGAGCAGGGCGCTGAGGCTTCCCAGGTAGTCCTGGCCCCAGTAGAAGACCGACCACTCGCCGGCCAGCAGATGGCGGGCCATCAGGCCGACGACCGCCTCATCGGCCTCGATCTCGCCGAAGGGACCGTGGAGCAGGGCCAGCCGCAGGGCGGTGGCCAGCCCGAGCAGCAGGGCCAGTCCGGGCCAGAACGGCGCCCGCACCGGCGGTCCCCGCTCCTCAGCAGGCGGCCGGGGCGACCGGCACCGGTGCCGGGGTGGTCAGCAGTTCGTCCAGGAAGAAGACGGCGGGGGGCGGGAAGCCGTTGAACGAGGAGGCGTAGGAGAGGGTGTAGGCCCCGGCGTTCAGAACGTAGAGGCGGTCGCCGACCTCCAGTTCCGGCAGGGCCACGTCGTTGAAGAGCACATCCACGCTGTCGCAGCTGGGGCCGGCGACGGTCCAGCGCCGGACCGGGCCGGTCCGCTCGGTCCAGAGTTCGTAGCCGAAGCCCTGGATCGTCTCCATCAGGGCGTTGAAGACGCCGGCGTCCAGGTAGAGCCAGTGCTCGTCGCCGCGGACCGCCTTGCCGATGACGCTGGCCACCAGGATGGCCGCGTCCCCCACCAGCGCCCGGCCCGGTTCGATGATCAGGGTGATGTCCGGCGGGAAGAGGGCGCGGATCAGCGCGGTGACGCGCTGGCCGATCTCGACCAGGGCCGGGATGGGTTTGAGATGGCGGACCGGCAGGCCCCCGCCCAGGTTCAGGAGCGAGAGACGCAGGCCCCGGCTGGCGGCCGCCTGCCAGACCTCGGCGCAGAGGCGGAGGGCGTTCTCCCAGTTGGCCGGGTTGAGGCACTGCGAGCCGACGTGGAAGGTCAGGCCGCAGGGCTCCAGCCCGCGCTCGGCCGCCAGGTCGAGCAGGGCCAGGGCGGTCTGGGCGTCCACCCCGTACTTGCGCGAGAGGGGCCAGTCGCTGCCGGTGTTGTCCACCGCCAGCCGGACATAGACCCGGCTGCCCGGCGCCCAGCGGGCCAGTTTGGCGATCTCGGTGGTCGAGTCGTAGGCGAAGGTCCGGACGCCGTGGGCGTAGGCCAGGGCGAGGAAATCCGGGGCTTTGACCGGGTTGCTGGAGATGATCCGGTCCGGCGTCACCCCCAGGGCCAGGACGCCGGTCAGCTCCTGGACCGAGGAGACCTCGAAGCCGCACCCCTGGCGGGCCAGTTCCTGGAGCACGCGGGGGTGCGGGTTGGCCTTGACCGCGTAGAAGACGTGGACGTCGGCCAGACTGGCCCGGACCAGATGGTATTTGGCCCGCACGACCGTCGGGTCGATGATCAGGCAGGGTGTCGGACAGGTCTGGGCGGCGGCCAGGACCTCCGGTGTGATCTGCATCGTCTCCCTCTCGGCTCCCAGCCCGCCTAGGGCACGTAGAGGGGCTGGGCGTCGGTGATGATGGGGCCCGGGGCGGCGATGGCCTCGCGCAGTGGCCGGGGCAGGGCGAAGAGCGTCTGGTGGGTCAGGCCGTCGTAGTAGCGCAGGCCCTGGAGCCCCCGCTGGCGCAGGCGCGCCTCGACCTCGGCCGGCGTCCAGGAGGCGGGGTCCTGCGTCCGGCTGGCCACCACGTAGCCCCACGATTCGCCGAACGAGGGCACATGGTTCCAGCACGAGGCCACATGGGGGAAGATCGTCTTGAGGGTCCGGTGGATGGCCGCGTGGCCTCCCAGCACGCCCAGGTCGACGCTCTCGGCCTGAACGGCGATGGCCCCATCGGGGGTCAGTTTGCTGGCTGCCAGCTCGTAGAACTCGCGGGTGAAGAGGAGGTAGGAGGGCCCCCCGGCCAGCGGGTCGGTCACGTCGATGATGATGCAGTCGAAGGGCGCGCTCTCCTGGGCCAGGATCGCCCGGGCGTCGGCGTGGATGAGCCGCAGGCGGGGGTCGTCGAAGGAGCCCACGTGCCAGGCCTGCAGGTACTGGCGGGCGGCCTGCACGACCTCGGCGTCGATGTCCACCATCACCACCTCGGTGACGGTCGGATGGCGCAGGACCTCGCGCAGGGTGGCTCCCTCGCCGCCGCCGGCGATGTAGACGCGGCGCGGCGCCGACGGGATGAGCATGGCCGGGTGGACCAGCGCCTCGTGGTAGAGGAATTCATCGAGGGCGGCCGACTGGATCTTGCCGTCGAGGAAGACCATGCGCCCGTAGCTCGGGCCGTCGTAGATCTCCAGCAGCTGGTAGGCGGTCCGCCGGACCAGCACGGTGGCCGTGATCTCGTAGCTGATCCGCTCGCCGGGACGCTTGGTGAACTCCTTCCACTGTGTGGTCAACGAGCCCCTCCCCAGGACATCTCGGCGCCCGCCTGGCCCCCGGGCCAGCGGGGCAGACCCCTTTATTGTAGCATTTTTGGGCCCCGCTGTGCCGCCCGCTCAGCCCCGCGCGCCAGCCACGCGCTCACGGGCCACCGGCGGTGGTGTCAGAGCCAGCGTCAGCGCGCCCACCACCATCACGCCGATGGCTGTCAGCCAGACCGACGTATAGCTGCCAGTCAGATCGCGCACGTAGCCGGCCAGCGGCGCGCCGGCGCCACCCAGGAGCAGCGTAATAGGAGTGACCGCGCCCCGAATGCTGCCCAGGTGCCGGCGGCCAAAGTACGCGGCCCAGAGATAGTTCTGCATCAGCATCAGGGCCCCGATCCCCAGTCCGAAGGTGATCATCGCCACAAACATCACCGGAGAGGTATCGGCCACAATGGTCAGCCCCGAGGCCAGCGCCAGGAGCAGGAAGCCGCCGGCCCCGACAAAGCGGGCCGGCAGGCGCTGCACCAGCAGCCCCAGACCGAACGTGCTCAGGCCGGCCGCCGCCGCGTCCAGCGCCGTGGCGTAGGAGACCAGCCGCGCCTCCAGCCCCCGGTCCAGAAAACTGGGGATCCGGTGAATGGCCACGCTGCTGACCGCCAGGCTTACCAGCCCGAAGGCCAGCACCAGCCGCCAGAACACGGTCGAGCGCAGGGCCTCGGCCCGGGTCCAGGAGCGCTCCTCCCGGCTCTCCCATCCAGCCCACCGACCGCCCGGCGCCGTCTCCAGAGGGGGAGCGCCGTCCGGCCGAAGTCCCAGATCCTCCGGCTGTCGGCGGACGAAGAGGAGCGCCAGGGGCACAATCGGGCCGGCGCCGATGAGGGCCAGCAGCACCCAGGCCTGGCGCCAGCCGTAGGCGTCGATGAAGATCTGGGTCAGCGGGACGAAGATGAGGCCGCCGAGGGGGACACCCAGCGACATCCAGGCCAGCGCCCGACCACGCTGACGCACGAACCATTTGGTCACCGGCACCGTTGTCACCAGCGCTCCGGGCCCGTTGAGCCCGACGATCCCCATTACGGTGAAGAGAACGATGATGTGCCAGCCCTCTGTCGCCCGAGCCAGGGCGATCAGGGCCCCGCCGGTCAGCAGCGCCGAGAAGGCCAGGAGCAGACGGGCCCCAAAGCGGTCGATAAGCCCCCCGACAACCGGAGCGGTCAGGGCGCTGGCCACCTGTCGGGCCGACTGGGCCCAGCCAAAGACCGCCCGTCCAACCCCCAGTTCATCGTCCATCGGCTTGATAAAGAGACCAAAATTGAGGCCTCCCAGCGCCATGCTCAGGGTCCCACTCAGAGCCATCACCGCGACGATCACCCAGCCATAGAAGAACTGTGGCCGTTCCAACCGCCGCGGAGCCTCCACCGCTCACTCCCTCCTCCAGGCCAGAACGCCCGGCGCCTCTGATCGGACAGTCGCTCGGAAATGTACCGGCTCGTCGTCTCGCTGGCAACCCTCTTGCGCCCGGGCACGGTCGGCTCAGAGAGGACGCCTGGAGCCGGTTGCGGGAGGAGATCCGGCCGGATCGCCGCCCAAAGGCGCTCCGGTTCTGGCTGCCAGAGCCGGTCCCTGGCCTCCTTCGCCGAAAACCACCGGGGAAATCACCCCCGCCGGGCCAACCGTTCTGTCTCTGGGGCGAACGGGAGGCTCCGCACAGGCGGCCCGGGCCGCTTCCCGCCGCGAGCGCCCCTCCGGTCGGACGTGTGGCGACGAGCGCCGGGCCGCGTCCGGTCGGTCGAAGGCGTGGACGGCGGCGGCGAGGCCAGGCGCCGTCCAGCCAGAGAGGGGCCCGGTCGACCACGGCCAGGATGAAGCGCCCGCCCGTCCACGTCCTGGTGCGCCAGTCCAACGCACGCCGGCCGGCTGAGGCCGTGCCACGCCCTCGGCGGGCTCAGGAGGATCACCAGCCGCCAGTCGAGCGGCCGCGTCCATGGGGCAGCCCTGAGGCCCGCGCCCTGAACACGGCCACCGCGCGCCGCTCGCCGGCGATCGACCCCTCAGCGGCCCATCGCCGGCGGCGTTTCCCCGGTCAGGCATGCGCGGGTGTTTATGATGTAGTCCATCAGCTCGCGCTGCGATTCGTCGGTTGTTGTGGAGGGATCGCGCAGGTGCAGATCGTGCAGCTGCATCGCCCTCTCGGCCCAGGGCCGAGCGCAGTCGAGTCTGGCCTGAGCCGCTCTGGCTGTCTGGTACTGACTGAACGCGAAGATGCTGACCAGAACCAGCACCAGCAGCAGCACACCAGTGATCAGCGGCCACAGTCGCGCACGGTTCACGGCTCACTCCTTTCGGCGCGCGCCGTTCAGCGTCTCCGCACATTCGGTTCCACCCGGTGGTCCTGACACCGTGCCGGCGTGACAGGCCCCGCCGAGCGGCGCCAGAGCCACACCGCCGCAGCCACGGCCGCGACCGTGAGTGAGACCAGCTGGTCGACGGTCGGCCAGCCACCGAGGTTGATCCGGAAGAAATCCACGCCGGCCCGCAGGAGCGGATACCCGATCAGGAACGCCAGGCCAATCTCGCCCGGAAAACGTCGCCGCTCGCGCCAGAGGAGCAGCAGCCCGCAAAGCCCCAGCGCCAGCACCGCCTCGTAGAGCTCGGCGGGATAGCGTGGCTGGGCGAAGCCGGGGAAGACCAGCCCGAGCGGCGGCGACGCGACGGCCCCGAAGCAATCGCCGCGGACCAGGCAGCCAGCGCGCTGGAAGGCGACCCCGAGGGCGAGATACGGCGCGAAGAGGTCGGCCGTTCGACCGAGCGGCAGCCGCTGACGCCACGCACACCAGGCGGCCACGGCCAGGGTCCCGACGACCGCCCCGTAAAAAGAAAGGCCGGCGTCGATCCGGAGGAGAATCGAGCGGGTAGCGCCGGTAGACCGGCCAGACCGGCAGGATAGACGCCAGCCGCGCCCCGACCACGGCTCCCAGGCCCAGCCAGAAGGCCGCGTCGCCGACCCGCTCCGGCGCCAGCCCCTCGGCCGGCGCCCGCCGCGTGGCCAGCGCGGTCACCAGCCAGTAGGCGAGGAGCAGGATCACCAGATCCCTTCCCGCCACGAGCCGACCGATGACCGCCCAGAGGAGCTCCATCTACGCCGCTCCTGGGGCAGGCCCCCGCCCTCCGGGCGGGCGGGGGCCTGCCATACGGTAGCCAGCCCGGGCACCGGTTGCGTGGGATGGGCGCGTGGCGTCGTGGCGCTGGCAGTCATGGCCGCCACGTCGGCCCGGCCCTTGCGGCTGCTCAGCGGCGGAGCGCCCGACCACGGGGCAGGAGCACCACGCTGCCGGCCGCACCAGACCCGATGACCGGCAGCCGCAGGCAGGCGGCTGCCCGACGATGCCCGGCGGCCCGGGCCGCCGGCCGTCCTGGGCGACGGTCCGCGCGGAGTCCGATGTGTCGGGCCACCAGGGGCTCGCCAGGCCCACGCGTGTGACGCCGCACGGCAGCGCCCACCGGCGCGCCGATGCGCTCACCGCAGCAGCTCCTCGACACGGGCCACCAACTGCTGCCCGGTCAAGGTTCCGACCCAGCGACCGGCAATCCGTCCGTCGCGATCGATGAAGACGGTTGTCGGCAGCGCCCCGACAGCGTAGGCCGTCGCGATCCCGTTGGTCACATCGCGGACGTTCGGGTACGTCACGCCGAACGCGTGGAGAAACGCGCGGGCCTCGGGCTCGGGGTCCTGGATATTGACGCCGAGGAACACGATGCCACGGTTCCGGTACGCCTGCCAGACGCGCTCCAGTTCGCGGGCCTCCGCCCGACAGGGCGGACACCAGGAGGCCCAGAAGTTGAGGACGACCGGTTTGCCGCGAAAGGCGGCGAGCGCGATCTCGCTGCCAGAGAAACTGGGCGCGGCGAAGTCTGGCGCCGGCGGCCGCGCCTCCGCGGTCGTGGGGGCCAGGGCACCCCCGCGGGAGAGGGAGGCGAGCGCCACCAGGCCGAGAAACACCAGCGCCACGATCAGCGGGGAGCGCCACCAGGACCGCCTCCCCGCTGTCGGAGGACGGGGGTCAGCTCCCTGATCCTCACCATCGATCATGGGGACACCTCCGCGAACGTCCGGCGGCCGCGTCTATGCCCCGGGTCAGTCCCAGGGACGAACGGGCCGCCTGGGGAAGAACGCGCCGGGAGGCCGGTCAGGCCGCAGACGATCGCCGCCCTGGTCCAGACCGCGCGGCGAGGTCGCCCCACCTCCTCGCGTCCCCTCTGGGTTCAGGCCGGCGAAGAGGCCGCCACGACCGCGCTGCCCCCACCGGCCCGGCGCCTCCCCGTGCCCGCCAGAAGGCCGGCCGCTGCCTCCGACCGGCGCGGACCGACCGGTCGGACGGCTGTGGCGGCTGGTCCTGACCATCGACCCCGGCGGTTCCCCGCCGGCGCGCGGGCGGACCCGGCCGCACCGAAGGCCCGGGTGCCGGCGGCGATGCCTGGCCACGCTCGTCTCCCGGTGCCGCCCGCCGGGGCCGACCTACTACGCAATCATAGTAGAATGGGCGGGGTCTGTCAATCCGGCTCCCTTCCCGTCCCACGGCTTTCCCGTTCTCGGGGGCGCCGTCCTCTTTCCGCTCAGGGCGGCGTGGCGGACGTTTCCGACGTGCCGGCCGTGGAAGGCTCCGGTTGGGAGCGCCGGGACCAGCGGCTGGGGGGATGGCAATGTGCGAGGAAGGGACCGAGGATGAGAGGACTGCGGTGCGGGTGGTCCCGCTGGCCCGGCTGGCACGGGGCGACACCGGTGAGACAGTCCGGTGGACTGTCTCACGGGCGGTGTCACGGCCGCGCACCGGGAGGCGCTGGCCCCCACCGGACCGTGGCACCCTGCTGCCCGCTGACAGGGTGCGTGCGGTGGGCGCCCCCGGCTGGCCCTGGCGGGCGCGCGGCCACTGTCTGCGGCGGCGGGAGAGCCCCCCACGGGGCTGGCTGGCGCTCAGTCTGCGGGGGATGGCCAACCGGCCCATGGTCCTGGCCGCTCGCCTCTCCCGTCTCGGCCGAGATGCGCACGCCCCGCAACGGCCGGCCCGGGGCCGTGGCGATGGCTTCCGAGCCATGTCCACGCGCCTGATCGGTTCCCACGCCGCCGGTTTTGCCGCCCAGCTGTTACCGGGCCCCGAGCAGCGTCTGGGCCACGGCGTAATACAGCGGAATGCCGACGAGGATGTTGAAAGGGAACGTGATGCCCAGCGACAGGGTGATGGACAGCGAGGGGTTGGCCTCGGGCAGGGCCAGCCGGACTGCGGCCGGGGCTGCGATGTAGGAGGCGCTGGCCGCAAGGGTCATAAGCAGTGCGGCATCCCCGGTGTGAAGCCCCGCCAGGGCGCTCACCAGCGCTCCAAGAGCGGCGGCCGTCAGGGGCATCACCAGGCCGAACACCGCCAGAAACCATCCCAGGCGCAGGAACTCGCGGAAGCGGCGGGCCGCGGTCATGCCCAGGTCCAGCAGAAAGAGAGCCAGCGCCCCGGGGAAGAGGTCTTTGACCAGGGGCTGGAGCAGCGCCATGCCCTGCTCGCCGGTCGCCAGGCCGATGCCGAAGCTGCCGAGGAGCAGCAGGACACTGCCTCCCAGCAAGGCCTCGCGCAGGGCGGACCCCACCGCCTTCGTGTTCCCGCCCCCGGTGGCCGCCACCGCCGGGTGGCTGGTGAACAGACGCCCTAGGAAGATGCCCGTGAGCACGCCCGGGCTCTCCATGAGCGCCATGACGGCGACCATGTGGCCGCTGGTGGGGACGTCCATCCGGGTGAGGAACCCCTGGGCCGTGACGAAGGTAATGGCGCTGATAGATCCGTAGTGGGCGGCGATGGCCCCGGCATTGGCCGGATCCAGCCGCCCGATTCGCCTCAGGACAAAGAAGGCGAGAGAAGGGAGGGCGAAGCCCAGGGCGAGGCCCGCCACGGCGGCCTTGAAGAAGTCCGGCGAGAGGCCGCTGTGGGCGAATTCGGCGCCGCCGCGAAAGCCGATGGCCAGCAGCAGGTAAAGAGGCAGGGCGGCGGCGACCTCGCGCGGTATCACCAGGTCCGATCCGACCAGGACGGCCAGGCCACCGAGAACGAAGAAGAGGATGGGTGGCGAGATCAGGTTCGAAGCGGCCAGAGACAGTGTGTCCAGCACAGGCGACCTCCTCTTGATCTGAGGGCGGTAGGCGCAGCGAGCGCCCGATCCACGGCTGTTTCCTCCCGGGGACGAGAGCGCACACAGGTGCCCCTCTCCCGCCGGGACCGACCATCACGCGTGCCGTCTGAGGGCAGCCTGCCCCCAGGCGCCGGCGGGCGGCGCACTTCACGAAGGGGCGGCCACGGCAGATAGAAGCGCGCTCAACGCAACCCCGCGGCGGCCCCAGCGCCGGAGGCGCTCCCGCTTGCCAACCTGTCCTGATCGACGACGCTGTCGCCATGCCCCACCGACCCGGCCCCGAGCCCGCCGGCACCGACGTCCTTGCCTGCGCGCGCCGACCCGGCCAGGCGGCAGACGGGACCGGTCCTGGCCAGCCCCGAGTGCATGCAACCGGCGGGTTCGATGGTGGCGAGGCGCCCATCTGGTCAGTCAGCGGCCGGGAGATGGCGGGCGGCAGAGGGATACCACCGCCCTGCCGGTCAAGCACCCCGGCGGGTCCAGGGGCCAGACCGGTGGCCGAGGCCGCTCGGGCCGGGATGGAGCCCACCGGTTCTGGCTGGCCCCGCGCCTGGCCGGCGATGGGTCGGGGCCTGGGGCAGCGCCTCCGGTGCTGCCGCCGACGAGCGCGCGGTGGCCGGACGAAGGTCCGCGGGCTGCCGGACACCGGGGCTTCTCACCCGCACGCCCGCCACCGTTCTGGCTCAGACCCTCGGCCTTCTTTTGTCGCCGATACGCCGCGTACCCGTGCGAGGCGAAGGCGCCATGGCGGTGGAACGAAGGTGTACGGGCGACTGAGCGGTCTTTTGACCCGGGGCACCTCCCGGCTCAGCACAGCCAGGGCTCCCAGAGTGAGCAGCGTCCCGCCGGGCGGTGCCAGGGGCGCCGGCCCGGGGGCCAGGAGGCCTATCCCTCCGGCTCTCGTCGTCCAGCGGTGTCTCGGTTGCCGCATCGCGTTTTGGGCCTCCACAGAGGTATGCGCACCGACCAGCGTCATGCGGAGGGCTCTGGCTCCCTGCCACCGTCTCCCGACGGGTGCCCTCCTTTTGAAATGTGGTTCTGGATGGTCAGGCGGGCCTGTTCCAGGTCGCGGAGCACACGGACGAAAAACTGATGGATGGTCATGCCACCATGTTCTGGCCGTCGCATGGGCCCCTCCGGGTTTACCCGGTACACGTTGTGTCTGCCCTCTTTTTGGACGAGCAAGTACCCATCGCGGCGCAGGTCGCGCAGAATCCCCACGACCGTGCGCTCCGCCAGGCCGAGATCGTCGGCGATGCGGCGGATGGTGGCCCCCGGATGCTCCAGCAGATACAGGAGCACCGCCGCGTGGTTGGTGAAGATGGTCCACCGTTCGCCCACCGGTATCCCTGTATGAGGAGAGATAATGCCGGTAATCTATTGCCAGTATTGTGCTGCCGCTATAGTACCGGGTGGACCCCCGGCGTGTCAAGCCCCTGCCGCAGCCGGGCGACGCGTGTATCGTTGAGGCCGGCCAGGGCGAAGACGGCACCGGCCACCCGGTTCGCGGACCGGCCGAGGCGCCGGACCGTCCCGAGCCGTCTCAGGCTGGCGGTGCCACGGCCAAACAGCGTCGTCGCTCCGCGGCGCGGCCGCGTCGTGCCGAGCGCGAAGAGCCCCGGGAACACCACGCCGCCGGTCGAGCGCCAGGCGAACGGGACGAGCAGTCCGACGAAAAGCAGGAAAAGTGGGGGCAGAAGCCAACGCGAAGGCCACCCCCAGGAGAAAGGCGCCGGGCGCACCGCGGTCCGCCGCCGGCTGTTCCCGCCACCCGCTGAGTCGACCGCCAACCGAGAAACGAGGCCGGAGGCGGCCGAGCATCCCGGGGCCACGGGCCTGGCGGGCGACGACCACCGCCGGGATCGACTGCCGCTGGCGCTCGCGGCCCGGTCCGATCACGAGCAGTCCGACGCGCGCGTCGATACGTGCTTTGCCGAGTGCAGAGGCGAGCGTTCGGCCGACCGCCGTCCGTGGCCCATCCCCCGCGTGGCCAGTACAGACCAGGGCCGCGAGATTGGTGGTGGGCTGGTGGCGCCGATCAGGCCGAGAAGCAGCGCGGTCAGGGGCGGCCGGCGCTCAGCGTCTGGAGAGGTCCGTTGACCGCGTTGGCCACGCTGCTCGGCCAGGCGTCGTACGCGACGACGCTCACCGCGCGGCCCGGCCGGGCCGCGCGCCCGATGTCTAGAGAAGGCAGGCTGTGGGCGCGTGGGCGTCGAGGACGTGGAGGTGGGGGTCAGCCCCAACCAGGCCGGGGAAGAGCACGACCGTCGCGATCAGGAGCAGCACGAGCAGGCTGGTGGCCAGGGCGGAGAGGGAGAGGCGCAATCGTTCGGGTGTGTGCGGATGGAGCAGGTGGGCGATCCGCAGAGGCGTCACACCGGCCGGGCCGGCCAGGCCCGGTCCGCTGGCGGCCGCATCCGTCGCCGTCAGCACCTTATACAGCGCGGAGGCGAGGGGACGTCTCTGGCCCTGCCTCTCGATCACCGCACGGTCGGCCGCCAGCTCCGCCGCCACCCGGTAGTGGTGGCCGAGCTCGGCCACTATCGGCAGGAAGAAGAAGGCGCGCTCCAGCGCTCGGGAGAGCAGGTGCTTGAGCGGGTCGCGGTTCTTAAGATGGAAGTGTTCGTGCAGCAGCACCGCCTCCAGCTCCGCCTCGGTGAGGATCCCCACCAGGGCGGTGCTCAGGCAGATCCGCGGCCGGAGCAGCCCGTAGCAGAAGGAGTAGGGACGGGGAGCCCGGACGACATCGATCCGGTCGGTGAGACCAAGCCGGTCGCTGAGACGCACCAGCCGCTCCGGCAGACGCTGGACGGGCCTGGCGGTCTTGGTGCGGACGAAGCGCCTGGTCGCCCGCCACTGGCGCACGAGCGAGCCCAGGCCGCGGAGCGAGGCGACCGGCAGGAGGCCGAGCAGCCCCAGCAGCACGATCTCGTCGGCCCCCGCCGAGCCGGTCACGAGCAGGCGGCACCAGTGCGCGATCCCCTGGAGCGCGGAGCCGACCGCGTCGGCGTGGGGCAGAAGGAGCTGGGCGCTGGCCGCCCCCAGGCCGGCGGCGGCGAGAAGGCTGAGGGCGACGAGGCTGTAGAACGCACGATTCGCCGGGTTCACCGCTGGTGGTCCTCGGCCTCCAGATACCGGCGCAGCTCCTGGCGCCGCTCGGGGTCGAGGCGTTCGAGCGCGGTCAGGAAGCCGGCGACCGCCACTTCGCCGAAGTCCTCGATCATCTCCCGGGCGATCGTCTCCGAGACGCGCCGGAGGAAGGCCTCGCGACTCAGGGCCGCGCGGTACTCGTGCGCCTGGCCGACCAGCGTGCGCTCGAGGAGCCCCTTCTCGACCAGCCGCGCCATGACCGTCATCACTGTGGTGTAGGCGACCGGACGCGCGCGCCCGGCGTTGAGCCGGGTCAGCATCTCGCGCACCGTCAGCGGACGCCCCTCCGCCCAGAGCTGCTCCATGATGTCGGCCTCGAGCGCGCCGAGCAGCTTCTCCACCCCCTGCCCCGCGCGTCGCGCCAGCCGCTGGTAGCTGCGCCGCTGCATCGTCTCTCGCCCCCGCGACAGGAGTATAGGGGGATCGTCAGAGGTCTGTCAAAAGGCCTCCGACGGCGTCTCCAAAGGCGGGGCTTGCGCGCGGCCGCCTCCCCTACTATACTCCCGTAGTAGGTCGGTCCTGCCGGGTGGGGGCCGGCGGTCGCTGTCGCTCGGAGCCCGCGCCCACCCCGTCCGACCACTGACGGCTGAGGAGAGGCCCCGCATGCGCTGGCATCTTCGCGATCGTCTCCTTCTCGCCGCGGCCGGACTGTTCCTGGTCGCCCTCCTGCTCGGCGGCGGCTACGCTCTCGGGCGGTTCCGGTCGCCGGCCCCGGGTCTGACCGCCAGGCTGGAGGAGGTCACGGTGACCCCGACCCCCGCTGTGCCGCTGGCGACGGTTGACCGTGGCGGCCAGCCGCTCGCCTTCACCTGGGATGGCGACACCAAGGTCTTCGAACTGACGGCCGCCAAGGTTCGCTGGTCGCTGCTGCCGGATGTCTTCGTCGTCGCCCTGGCCTACAACGGCCAGGTGCCGGGACCGGTGATCCGGGTGACCCAGGGGGACAGGGTGCGGATCATCCTGCGGAATCAGCTCGACGAACCGACCACGATCCACTGGCACGGCCTCGTGGTCCCGAACGCGATGGACGGCGTGCCCGACGTCACCCAGAAACCGGTCCCGCCCGGGGCCAGCTTCACCTACGAGTTCCAGGTCAGGCAAGCCGGGACGTTCATCTACCACTCCCACTATGAGGCGACGCAGGCGACCCGCGGCCTGGGCGGCGTCCTCATCAGCGAGCCACGGGGCGGCGAGCCGGTGAAGGTGGACCGCGACGTGACGCTCGTCCTCCAGGAGTGGAGCGTGGACGTGAAGACCGGCGAGCCCCTCGGCGATATGCCGGGCATGCCCGGGATGGCCATGACGAACTTCTTCACGATCAACGGCAAAGCCTACCCGGCCACCGAGCCGATACGGGTGAAGCGCGGGGAGCGCGTCCGCCTCCGCCTGGTGAACTTCGCCTCCGAGGTGCCCCACCCGATCCATCTCCACGGCCACTCCTTCAAGGTGATCGCCAAGGATGGTCAGCCGTGGGATGGGCCCACGGCGGTGACGCAGCTCGTCGGCGCGGGCGAGACCTATGACCTGCTCTTCACCGCGGACAATCCGGGCATCTGGATGCTCCACTGCCACGTGCCACATCACACCACGAACGATGGCCGGGAGCCAGGGGGGATGATGACCCAGGTGATCGTCGAGCCATAGGTTCAGCGTGGCCCGCCGACAGCGCGCGCGGCACCCGTGAACACCGAGACGGAGGGAAGCGGTGAGATCTCTTTCGCCACTCTCGCGCCGAACATTCCTCGGCCTGGCCGGCACCGTCCTGGGGGGCGCTGTGCTCCTCGCCGCCTGCACCTCCGGCCCCGCCCCGGCCGCCGAGTCCGCGGGATCGGGCCCTGCCACGGTCACCCTGACGCCGGATCCCAATCCACCGGTCGCCAACCGCGCGGTGACCCTCCGGATCCGGCTGGTCGATAGCAGCGGTCGGGGAGTACCCGGCGCGACCGTGAACGTCAGCGCCAGGCACGTCGAGATGGCCCACGGCAGCCTCAACGCCAGGGCCACCGATGCCGGCAACGGCGACTACATCGCCACGATCACCCCGAGCATGGCCGGCCGGTGGAAGGTGAGCGTCACGGCCCAGGCCGGGACCGTGACCAGGAAGGCCGACTTCGATCTGGAGGTGAAGTAGCCGGACGACCGGGCCGCGGGGCGCCCCGCGACGGTGCCGGCAGTCCACCCCGCCACCGCCCGTCGGACCGGTCGCCGGCGGGTCCGGGGAGGACGCCGGCGCGCACGCCGGGCAAAGCGCGTCGGGAGGCCTCCCCAGGGGCGCCCCCGCGGCCTGAGCGATCTGTGACCCCGGGCGTCTTTTGGCACGGCCTGCGCAGAGAAGACGGGCGGAACCGGTTGCGGGAGTCGCCCGGTGGACCCTGTCCCTCATGTGCGCACGATCGCCGTTCTGCGGGCCAACGGCCTGGGCGACTTCGTCTTCGGCCTGCCGGCCCTGCAGGCCCTCCGGGCCGCCTACCCCACGGCCGAGATCGTCTACCTGGGGCTGGCCTGGCACCGGGCCTTTCTTCAGGACCGCCCCGGTCCCATCGACCGGGTGGTGGTCATCCCGCCCATCTACGGGGTCGGCGAGCATCACCCCGAGCGCGAGGACCCGGCCCGGGTGGCCGCCTTCTGCCAGGCGATGCAGGCCGAGAGGTTCGATCTGGCCCTGCAGCTCCAGGGCGGGGGCGACCACTCGAACGCCCTCGTCCGGCGCCTGGGCGCCCGCCTCACCGTCGGCGCCCGCTCGCCCCAGGCTCCGCCGCTCGACCGCTGGGTGCCCTACCGCTTCCGCCAGAACGAGGTCCTGCGGCTGCTCGAGGTCGTGGCCCTGGTCGGCGCCCGACCGGTCGAGCTGGTGCCCCGTCTGACCCTCCTGCCGCGCGACCGGGCTGAGGCCGCCCGGGTCCTGGGACCACTGGACGGGCCGCTGGCCGTCCTCCACCCCGGCTCCAACGACCGGCGCCGGCGCTGGCCGCCGGAGAAGTTCGCCCGCGTCGGCGACTATCTGGCCCGCCGGGGCTGGACGGTGGCCCTCATCGGCACCGCCGGCGAGCGCGACCTGGTCGAGGCCGTGGCTGCCCGCATGCAGCGGCCCGTCCGCAACCTGGCCGGCCTCCTCTCACTCAACGGACTGGCCGGACTTCTGGCCCGGGCCGACCTGGTGGTGGCCAACGACAGCGGCCCGCTGCACCTGGCGGTGGCGGTCGGCAGCCGGACGGTCGGACTCTTCTGGTGCGGCACCGCCTTCACCGGCTACCCGGTGGCCCTGGCCCGCCACGTCCCGCTCATCTCCTGGCTGACGCGTTGCCCGCTCTGCGGGGGCGATCTGCAGGGCCCGCCCGGTCCCTGCCGGCACGAGGTCTCGCTCCTCGCCGAGATCACCGTTGAAGCGGTCATCGCCGCCATCGAGGGGCTGCTGGCTGAAAGCGGCCGGGCGTGCTAGAACTCATCCCGAAATGTTGACAGGCGCTCGACCCCTGCCCTAAACTGGGGCTGAGACACCGGGTGAGAGGTCTCAGCCGTGGAGAGGATGCTG
>CACRXC010000127.1_pt1 | contig 35211 bp, 36 predicted proteins | sample 5377091 | NCBI WGS metagenome assembly CACRXC01 (sample SAMEA6061845, study PRJEB28556) | metagenome | reverse complement strand
GCCGCCGCCTTCAGGGCCTCATCGGTAATCTCCAGCTTGTGGTGCTGCTCGTAGCGCTCCTTGATGCCGCGCAGAATGGCAATCGTCTCCTCAACCGTCGGCTCCTCCACCAAAACCGGCTGGAACCGCCGCTCCAGCGCCCCATCTTTCTCGATGTACTTGCGGTACTCATCGAGCGTGGTGGCCCCGATGCACTGCACCTCCCCCCGGGCCAGGCTCGGCTTGAGGATGTTGGCCGCATCCACCGCCCCTTCGGCTGCCCCGGCCCCCACCAGGGTGTGCAGCTCGTCGATGAACAGGATGCAGTTGCCCGCTGCCTTGATCTCCTCGATGATCTTCTTGAGCCGCTCCTCGAACTCCCCCCGGTACTTGGTCCCGGCCACCAGCGCCCCCATATCCAGCGTCAGCAGCCGCTTGCCCAGAAGCGTCTCCGGAACCTCGCCGGCCACAATCCGCTGGGCCAGCCCCTCGACGATGGCCGTCTTGCCCACCCCCGGCTCGCCGATGAGGGCCGGGTTGTTCTTGGTCCGGCGCGAGAGAATCTGGATGACCCGCTCGATCTCCTTCTCCCGCCCGATGACCGGGTCGAGTTTCCCCGCCCGCGCCGCCGCCGTCAGATCGATCCCCATCTGGTCGATGGTCGGCGTGCGGGTGGCCTGGCGCGCCTCCTGCTGGGTGTAGGCCTGACTCTGGCTCAGGACCTGCAGGACCTGGGCGCGGACGCGGTCGAGGTTGACGCCGAGGCTTTCGAGGACGCCGGCGGCGATGCCCTCGCCCTCGCGGATGAGGCCGAGCAGGAGGTGCTCGGTGCCGATGTACTGGTGGTTGAGGCGGCGGGCCTCGTCCACCGCCAGTTCGATGACCTTCTTCGCTCGGGGAGTCAGCCCGATCTCGCCCAGGACCATCTTATCGCCCCGGCCGATGATGAACTCGACCGCCGAGCGCACCTTATTCAGTTCGACCCCCATGCTGGCCAGGACCTTGGCGGCGACGCCCTCGCCCTCCCGGACCAGGCCGAGCAGGATGTGCTCGGTGCCGATGTAGTTGTGGTTGAAGCGCTGTGCCTCCTCCTGAGCGAGCATCAAGACTCGGCGTGCGCGCTCGGTGAATCGCTCGAACTTGTCCGCCACCGCTAACTCCCCCTTACCCTACGAGGCGTTCCCGCCTCAGCGACGACCATACAGTGGATTTCGGGCCAGTGGAGCCGCCCGTTACTCTTCCGTCCGGGGCACATCCCGCAGGCTCAGGCCGAGTCGCCGCCGCTCCGGTTCGATCCGTAAGATCCGGGCGGTCACGACATCGCCCTCTTTGACGACCTTGCTGGGATGGGTGACGTGGGCGGTGCTCAACTCGCTGATGTGAATGAGACCCTCGACCCCATCCGGGATGCGGGCGAAGGCCCCGAACGTTGTCAGCCGGGTGATGACCGCCGTCACCAGGTCGCCCGGTCGGTACTTCTCCGCCACCCGTGTCCAGGGCTCCGGCTGGGCCCGCCGCAGGCTGAGGGCGATCTTTTTCTTCTCACGGTCCACCGCCAGGACAACGACGGTGACCGTGTCGCCCACCTGGACGACCTCACTGGGGTGGTTGACCGGCACCCAGGAGAGTTCGGAGAGGTGGACCAGCCCATCGGCCCCGCCGATGTCGACGAAGGCCCCGAAGGCGCAGAGGCTGGTCACCCGTCCGGTCCGGACCTCGCCGGGCTGGAGCGTGGCCAGCAGTTCCTCCTTGCGCTGGGCGCGCTCCTCCTGGCGGGCCACCCGCTCCGAAAGGATCACCCGGTTGCGCTTGCGGTTGACCTCCAGGACTTTCAGTCGGAGGGTCCGGCCCACCAGCGCCGCTAGTTGGGCCCGGATCTCCTCCTCGCTCTGCCCGTCGTGGCGGATGCTGGCCACCTGCGAGAGAGGCACAAAGCCCCGAACCCCGGCAGCGTCGACGATCAGCCCACCTTTATTATAGTCAACGACCGCGGCCTCCAGCGTCTGCCCCTCCTCCGCCAGCCGCTGCAGCAGCCGCCAGCCGTGCTCGGCGCGGGCCCGTTTCAACGACAGTACCGCCTGCCCTTCGGCGTTCTCCGGCTGGACGACGTAGACCAGCACCTGGTCGCCCACCCGGACGCGCCCCTCGGCGATCAGTTGCTGGGCCTCGTGGCCGGCGATGATGCCTTCGTATTTCAGGCCGATGTCGACCAGGATGCCGTCGCGGTCGACGCGGACCACCGTCCCCTCGATCACCGCTCCCCGGCGGAGGGTGACCGGCGTCGCCTCGACCAGCGCTTCCTGCAGTGCGAGCAGGTCGGTGGCCTCGAGCGGTGGGGCGGTCAGGGCACCACTGCCGGAGGCCGGCTCTTTGCTGGGCTGGGCCATGACGCTCTTCCCCGCTGCCGCCTCCCTGTACTATTATACAGGTGGCTTTCTGTGCGCTCCGTGGGGCCGGCGCCCCGATCCTGCCGCGCGGAGGCGGTCCGGAACGCACGGGCGGCAACTAGTAGCCGTATTATAACAAACGCGGGAACACCCCGACAAGAGGAACCTGCCGGACAACCGGCAGTGTTGGCTCGGTCGCCAGACGAGGACACGATGCCGCCTGCCCCCGCACCTGTCCTGGACCGTGCGACCCTGCTGGTCGAGCGGGCCGCTCTGGCCCGCGCCGGCCGGGTGGTGGTCTTCACCAACGGCTGTTTCGACCTCCTGCATGTCGGCCACCTCCGCTACCTGGCAGCGGCCCGGGCGGTGGGTGATGTTCTCATCGTCGGACTCAACAGCGACGATTCGGTCCGTCGGCTCAAGGGGCCGGGCCGGCCGCTGGTGCCGGCCCACGAGCGGGCCGAGATCCTGGCCGCGCTCCGCTGGGTGGACTACGTCACGATCTTCGATGAACCCACCGCCGAGGACCTGGTGGCGGCGCTCCGACCAGACATCTACGTCAAAGGCGGCGACTACGACCCCACCGGTCGGCAGGGGAAGCCGCTTCCCGAGGCGGCGGTCGTCGCGCGGTACGGCGGACGGGTGGTGGTCGTGCCGTTGACGCCTGGTCACTCGACGACCGACCTCATCCGCCGGATCCGCGACGGCCGATGAGCACTGGGGCCATCGCCCGGGCCGCCGGGCTGCTCTTACTGGGCTCGCTGGCCAGCCGGCTTCTCGGGCTGGGGCGGGAGCAGGTGATCGCCGCTCTCTACGGGGCCTCCGCCACCACCTCGGCCTTCGCCACCGCCGCCACCATCCCCACGATGATCTACGACCTGCTGATCGGGGGGGCGGTGACGGCGGCCCTGGTCCCGGTCTTCAGCCAGTACCGACGGACAGGGGCCGAGCGCGATCTGGGCCAGGTGATGGGCACCCTCCTGCTGCTGGGGGGACTGGGCCTGGCGCTCCTGAGCGTGGGGGTGGTCCTGGCCGCGCCGTTGCTGGTCGGTCTGCTGGCGCCAGGCCAGGAGCCCGCCCTCTTCGCCCAGACAGTCCTCTTCGCCCAGCTGGTCGGGCCCAGCGTGATCTTCCTGGGGCTGGCGGGAGTCACCGGGGCGCTGCTGATGGCCTGCGACCGCTTCGGCTACACCGCCCTGGCCCAGAGCGCCTACAACGGCGGCATCATCCTCGGCGCCCTGCTCCTCAGTCCGGTCCTGGGGCCAGCCGCCCTCTGTGTGGGGGTGCTGGGGGGAAGCGCGCTTCAGCTGCTGTTTCAGCTGCTCGGTCTGCGCGGTCTGTCGCTCCGCCTGGGGGTGGCTTTCGGCCACCCCGGCCTGCGTCAGATCGTGCGGCTCTATGCTCCGGTCGCCGCTGGCCTGGTCGTCAGCCAGATCGGAGTGGCCATCGACCGCCATCTGGCCTGGCAGACCGGTGAGGAGAGCGTGGCGGTGATGCGCTTCGCCACGACGCTGGTCCAGTTGCCGCTCGGCCTGGTGGGCACGGCCACCGGGCTGGCGGTCCTGCCGGTGCTCAGCCGGCTGTCCGCTGAGAATCCGGCCGAGCAGGCTGCCTTCCGGACCACGCTAGCTATGGGGATCCGGCTCAGTCTGCTGGGGGTGCTGCCGCTGATGGTCGGGCTGGTGGTGTTGCGGGTGCCGGTGATCGCGATCCTCTTCGAGCGGCAGGCCTTCGACGCCCGGGCGACGGCTCTGACGGCCCTGGCGTTTCTCCTCTACGCCCCGCAGATGCCGTTCTGGGCGGTGGACCAGCTGCTGATCTTCGCCTTCTACGCCCGGCGCGACACGCTGACCCCCATGCTGGTGGGGCTGCTGGGGGTGGGACTGTATCTGGCGACCGGTCTACCCCTCAGCCGGCTCTGGGGAATGCCGGGGCTGGTCCTGGCCAACACCGTTCAGAACAGCCTGCACGCGGTGGTCCTCTACGGGCTGCTCTGCCGGCGCTGGGGTGGGCTGGGGGGCCAGGGGATCGAAGGCCTCCTCTGGCGCGCGGGGCTGGCGGCGGCCGCCGAGGGGCTGGTCCTCAGCGGCCTGCTGCTCCTGGCGGAACCGCTTCTGGCTCAGGGCTGGCTGTCCAGGCTCCTGACGACGGTCGGGCTGGCCAGCCTGGGGCTGGGCGTCTACCTGGCCGTGCTCCGTGGGCTGAGGACGCCCGATCTCGCCACCCTCTGGGCGCTCGTCCGCCAGCGCGTGGGGCGACGGCGGCCGGTGCCGCTGGCCTGACGGTTAGGAGGTGACGAGGTGCTCCGGCGCCGTCTCCAGCCTCTGGAGCGGGCGGCCCAGGAAGGCGCCGAGGGCCCGCAGGTCGGCCATCAGCGCGGCGAAGGCCGCCGGGGTCAGCGACTGGCGCCCGTCAGAGAGGGCCTGGTCGGGCCGGGGGTGGACCTCGATGAGCAGGCCGTCGGCCCCGACGGCCAGGGCCGCGCGGGCCAGGGCGGGCACCAGGTCAGCCCGTCCGGTTCCGTGGCTGGGGTCGACCAGGACCGGGAGATGCGTCTCCTGGTGCAGGACCGGGACCGCGTTGAGGTCCAGGGTGTTGCGGGTGAACTCGTGGTCGAAGGTGCGGATGCCGCGCTCACAGAGGACGACCTGGTCGTTGCCCTGGGCCAGGATGTACTCGGCGCTCAGGAGATATTCGCGCAGGGTCGCCTGGAAGCCGCGTTTGAGCAGGATGGGTTTGCCGGTGCGGGCGGCCTTCTGGAGCAGGCGGAAGGCGCTCATCGTGCGGGCGCCGATCTGGAGCATATCGGCGTAGGCGGCCACCAGCGGGACGTCCTCGCTGTCCATCACCTCGGTGACGATGGGCAGGCCGGTGCGCTCGCGGGCCTCGGCCAGAAGTTCCAGGGCCTTTTCTCCCAGACCCTGGAAATCGTAGGGGGAGGTGCGGGGTTTGAAGGCGCCGCCGCGCAGCATCACCGCTCCGGCCTCTTTGACGGCGAAGGCGGTCTCCAGGAGTTGCTCGCGGCTCTCGACCGAGCAGGGGCCGGCGATGACCACAGTCGAGGGGCCGCCGAAGACGACCGGGCCGACCCGAACCAGGGTCCGGCCGGGGCGGGCCTGGCGGCTGGCCAGGCGGTAAGGGCGTGGGCTGGCGTGGCCGTTACTGGGGGAGAGAGCAGCATCGGGGACCATCGCGCCTCCTCTTGCGGGCCGCCCAGCCGGAGAGACGAAGGGCCGGGGGTGGTCCCCACGGCCCAGGGGCGGCGGAGGCCGGCGCTCCCAGCGCGGGCCGTGGGCCACCCATGCGCGCCCACGGCCCGGCTGTGCGTCACCCGAGTGTTCTCAGCACAGGGGACCGCGGCGCGCCTGGGCGAAGGTAAAGTAATAGTACCAGGCCCCGCGCCGGGTCAACACGGACGACATCCTCACAGGCACCGCTGGTCTGCCAGCGGGCTGTCTGGGGGAGACTGTAGCACAGCCCCGACCGCCTGTCAAGAGGTCACGTGCCAGGGGCTTGACACGGGCCCTGGCCTGCGCTACACTGGCCTCGACTCATGACATGACCAGTTGAGGTCATGTTCTCGGGGGTCGCACGTGGAGACCGGTCCGGCCGGACGCGGTGAGACGCTGGCCCGCGAACGTCTTTCAGACCAGCTGTTGCGCCGTTTGCTGACGCTGATCACCGCCGGCGATCTGGCCCCCGGCGACGCCCTGCCCTCGGTGGCCGCCCTGGCCCGCCGCTACGGGGTCAGCACCCACGTGGCCCGCGAGGCCATCGCCGCCCTGGCCGCGCGGGGGCTGGTCCAGGTTGAGCACGGCCGGGGCTGTTTCGTCGCCCCCCGTGCGCAGTGGCGTCTGGTCGACCCCGAACTCATCGCCCTCCTCGGCCTTGAACAGGCCCTGCCCCAGCTCTTCGAGGTGCGCGAGGCCTTCGAAGTGCGGATGGCCGGCCTGGCGGCCGAACGGCGCACCGCCGACGATCTGGCCGAGCTGGCCGCAGCCCTCGAGCAGGCCCGGACCGACCGCTCACCGGACGGCCAGGTGGCCGCTGACTATCGCTTTCACCGCGCCCTGGCCCGGGCGACGCAGAATCCGCTTTTCCTCCCGCTCCTCGACGCCATCATCGGCCCCCTGCGCCGCTACTGGCAGCTCTCCCAGCGCTTCCCCGACACCGCCGAGAAGACCTACCGCGGTCACGCCGCCATCTACGCCTGCGTCCTGGCGGGCGATGCCGCGGGCGCGGCCCACGCGATGTACGAGCATCTGCAGGCCGGGCGGGCGCTCTGTGAGCGCCTCCTCCAGACCCCGCCCCCCGATGGTCTGACGAAAGAGGGTGAGAGCCGCGCAGGATAGTGGCGCTGTTACCGGCGAGCACCGGAACCCAGAGGAATCTCGGCGGAAAGACTACCACGGGGAGGAAGAACCCGTGGAACAGCGTCTCTGGTTGAATCGGCGGGCGTTTCTGCGTGCCTCGCTGCTGGCCGGGGCGGGAGTATTGCTGGCAGCCTGCCAGCCGGCAGCGGCTCCACCGGGAGTGACACCGGTCACCGGACAGCCCAAGCCGACCGAGGCCCCCAAGCCAGCCGCTGAGACGAAGCCAGCGCAGCCGACCCCGACACCCGCTCCGGCCCAGCCGGTGGTGACCCCGACGCCCACGCCGGTCCCGGTCCGTGAGGCGGCCAAGGGGCGCAAGTACGTCATCGAGGTCCAGTACCCCTACGGCGGGGTGGGCGTCCAGCGGATGGCCGAGTTCTTCGACGCCTTTGAGGCGGCTAATCCCGACATCGGCGTTAAGGGCGTCTGGGCGGCCAACGATCTCTCAACCAATCAGAAGCTCTTCACCGCGGTGGCTGCCGGCACCCCGCCCAACGTGACCTGGGTAGACGGTCCGCAGGTGGCCGAATGGGCGGCTCGGGGTGTGCTCTCCGATCTGACCGAGTTCTTCAAGCGTGACAACCTGACGCAGGATGATTTCTGGCTGCCCTCCTGGCGGCAGAACATCTGGCGGGGCAAGATCTACGCGATCACCTTCAGTTCCGATGCCAACTTCGGCTTCTTCTGGAACAAGAGCGTCTTCAGCGACGCCGGCCTCGACCCCGAGAAACCGCCGCAGACCATCGACGAGATGGACGAGTTCCATGCGAAAATCACCAAGGTCGAGGGCAACAACATCGTCCGGATGGGTATTATCCCCTGGACGGTCTACGGCTCGGCCAACTCGATCTTCACCTGGGGCTGGGTCTTCGGGGGCGAGTTCTACGATCCGGATCAGGAGAAGATCACCGGCAACCACCCGCTGGTGGTTAAGGCCCTGGAGTGGATGGTCGAGAAGTACGCCAAGAAGTACGATATCACCCGCATATCACCCGCATCGCCGGTTTCCAGGCGGGCTTCGGCACCGGCGAGAACCATCCGTTCTTCGTCGGGAAGACCTCGATGGCGCCCTTCGGCCCCTGGGAGCTCGGCAATATTAAGCGCTACGCGCCCAACCTCAAGTACGGCATCACTTTCATTCCGGCTGGCCCACCCCCGGCTCAACCGCGCCAGTCCTGGGTCGGCGGCTGGTGCATCGGTATCCCGCAAGGGGCCAAGCTGGTCGACCAGGCCTGGCAGTTCCTGCGCTGGGCCGGTGGCACGCCAGAGGGAGCCCTGACGCTGGGCAAGACGTTCAGCAATTTCTCCGGCTACAAGAAGAACCCCTGGCTGGAGATCGCCGCCAAGGACAAGGACCTGGCCAGTTTCATCGAGATTCTGAAAGAGGCCAAGCACCAGCGGCCGGTGATGCCCGCCCAGGCGTTCTACATGGGCGCCCTCCAGCGGGCGGTGGACGACGCCCTCTACGGACGCATGACACCCAAAGCGGCGCTGGACAAGGCCACCGAAGACACCCAGCGCGAACTCGATAAGATCCTCAAAAAGGCCTGAAGCCCCCGGGGCGCCGGCCGGGAGACCCCCGGCCGGCGCTCACAAAAGGAGCCGAGCATGGTCGCCTCTACCAGCCAGCAGCGTCGCCTTTTGGGGCTCACCCGGCGGGAGTGGATCGATTTTCGCAACGGACTCCTCTTCTGTTCGCCGATCATCATCGGTCTCCTCTGGTTCACCTCGTACCCAATTCTGGCTTCGCTGTACTACAGCTTCACCGAGTACAATGCCCTCCAGCCGCCGGAATGGATCGGCCTGGGCAACTATCGGGAGATGTTCTTGCGCGACGACCGCTTTTGGTATTCGCTCTACAACACGGTCTACTATGTCGGCTTTGCTGTACCTCTCGGCGTTGCCTTCGCTTTCTTTCTGGCGTCGATTCTGAACATGAAGGTGCGCGGTCTGGCCTACTATCGGACGATCTTCTTTCTGCCCTCTATCGTTCCGGTCGTGGCCACCTCGATTCTCTGGCTCTGGATCTTCAATCCCCAGTACGGTATCGCCAACACCCTTCTGGCCTATATCGGTATCACCGGCCCCGGCTGGATCACCGACCCGGCCTGGGCCAAGCCCTCGCTCATCATAATGAGCCTCTGGACGGTCGGTAATACGGTTGTTATCTTCCTGGCCGGTCTGCAGGATGTGCCACAGGAGCTCTACGAGGCAGCGGCTATTGATGGAGCCTCCAGCCTTCAGCGCATCCGGCATATCACGATTCCGTTTATGAGCCCGTACCTGCTTTTCGCGACCGTGACCGGCCTGATTTTCGGTTTTCAGTATTTTACGCAGGTCTTTATCATGACCAATGGTGGTCCAGCCTTTTCGACAACGGTTTACGCGATGTACCTGTATATGAACGCTTTCCAGTACTTTAAGATGGGATACGCTTCGGCGATGGCCTGGATTCTCTTCTTGATTGTGGCCACTGCCTCGCTGGTGATCTTCCGGACAACGGCCCGGCGGGTCTATTACGGCGGACAGTAGGAGGGCGAGACGATGGTGCTCAAGGAACAGTCGGCGTCGCCCCGGGCGGTGGCGGCACCGGCCCCGCTGGCCGGCGCCCGGACTCGCCGGCGGCCCTGGCTCTACTACCTCCAGCGGGCCCTGGCCCACCTGCTGCTCCTGACCTTCAGCACGATGTTCATCATCCCCTTCCTCTGGCTCCTTTCGACCTCGGTCAAGCCCGAGAGCCAGATCTTCGTCTGGCCGCCGGTCTGGATCCCGCAGCCCATCACCTTCGAGCACTATGTGAACGGCCTGCGCTTCCTCCCCTTCGGGCGCTTCACCCTCAACAGCCTGATCATCGCCCTGTGCAGCGTGGTCGGCTCGCTTCTCTCGTGCAGCCTCTCAGCCTACGGCCTGGCCCGTATCCGCTGGCCGGGGCGCGATCTCCTCTTCGCCGTCATTCTGGCCACCCTGATGGTGCCGTTCCAGGTTAGAATGGTGCCGCTTTTCATCATCTTCAAGACGATGGGCTGGATCGATACTTTCCTGCCTCTTATCGTGCCGCATTTCTTCGGCAACGCCTTCTTTATCTTCCTTTTGCGCCAGTTCCTGATGACAATCCCGCGTGAACTCTCCGAGGCCGCCAAGATCGACGGAGCCAGCGAACTGGCGACCTACTGGAAGGTGATCCTGCCCTTGACCAAGCCCGCGCTGGCGACGGTGGCCCTCTTCCAGTTCCTGGGCTCGTGGGATGATTTCATCGGCCCGCTTATCTACCTCTCCAGCCAGGAGAACTACACGGTCTCGCTGGGCCTGGCGATGTTCCGCGGCCAGTACGGCTCCTACTGGGGCATGCTGATGGCCGTGTCAACGGTGATGGCGCTGCCGATCATCGTGCTCTTCTTCTTCACCCAGCGGACCTTCATTCAGGGGATCACGCTGACCGGTATCAAAGGCTGAGGAGAGGACGATGTCGCTGACCGTTCCCACCGGTCGTCTCTTCGACCGGGCCCGAACCCTGGTGGCCGAGAGACTGGTCCCCTGCGCGGTGGTGGGCCTGGCCCGCCACAACCGTCTCCTCGACCTCCTGGCCGTCCCCGACCCCGACGGCCGTTTCCCCGTCACCCCGGAGAGCCAGTTTCTGGTGGCCTCGGTGACCAAGCCGGTGGTCGCCACCGCCATCATGCGTCTGGTCGAGGAGGGACGCCTGCTCCTGGGTGACCCGGTCGCCCGCTATCTCCCGGAGTTCGCCCGCCACGGCAAGGAGACGGTGACGACCTGGCATCTTTTGACCCACACCAGCGGGCTGGACGAGGGCTATGTCCAGCGGCTGACCGAGACGGGCGGTGGCCCGGCTGAGCACATCGCCGGGGCGCTGGACTCGTTCCTGCGCTTCCCGCCGGGCAGCCGCTTTCAGTACAATAACGCTGCGTTCTGGGTGCTGGCCGCCCTCCTCGAGCGTCTGGCCGGCCTCCCTTACCCGGAGGTCCTCCAGCGCGTCCTTTTCACCCCGCTGGCGATGCGGGCCACCGGCTTCGTCCCCGACCCGGAACGGGCGGTACCGGTGCTGAACTTCCCCTGGCCAGAGCGCTTCGCCGATTTTGTCCGGCTCCAGCACCCGGCCGGCGGTCTCTTCAGCACGGCCGCTGACCTGCTGCGCTTCGGCCAGCTGTTCCTGAACCGGGGAACGCTGGACGGCCACCGCCTGCTCAGCCCGGCCACCGTCCAGCTGATGACGCGTCTGCACCTGGAGACGACCTACGAGTGGGAGCCGGGTCGGCCTCAGACGGTCCGCTGGGCCCTGGGCTGGTCGAAGGGCAACCCCGACCACGATCTGGTCTCGCCCGAGGGGTTCGGCCACGCCGGGGCCACCGGCACACTCCTCTGGGTCGATCCGGCCTTTGATCTCGTCTTCGTCTTCCTGACCAACCACTGGGGCAACGACCAGCGGGCGGCGCGGCTGCTCCTGAACGCCGCGCTGGCCGCCAGCGAGGAGTAGCGATGCAACTCGGCTGCAGTACCATCCTCTTCGGCGGACACTCTCTCGACACCGCCCTGGCCGGGATCAGCCGGGCCGGCTACGCCACCATCGAACTCTGCGCCATCCCCGGCATGGCCGACCATCTCCCGGCCGAGGGCTCGCCGGACGACTACCGGCTCATCCGGCAGAAGATCGCCGACGCCGGCCTGACCATCGAGTCGGTTGGGGCCAGCACCAACCTGCTGGATCCGGACCGGCGGGCGCGCTTTGTCCGCCTCCTCCAGGCCGCCGCTCTCCTGGGCGCTCCGGCCCTCACCACCGGCCCGGGTGGCGTCTCCGACGACGAGGCGTCGTTCCGGCAGGTGGTGGCGGTTCTGCGCGACCTGGCCCGGGCGGCAGCCGACACCGGGGTGAAGATCAGCCTCAAGCCGCACGTCCGCCAGGCCGCCTATAACACCCCGACCGCCCTGCGCCTGATGGCCGAGGTCGACAGCCCCTGGGTCGGGCTGAACTACGACCCCAGCCACCTCTGGCGGGCCCAGGAGACGCCCGAGGCGGCCATCCCGGCCCTGCGGCCGTACATCCTCACCGCCCGTATCCGCGACGCGGTGAGCCGCGAGCCGGGCGGACCGGGGCCAGTCGAGCAGCAGATCCCGGGCCAGGGGGCGATGAACCTGCCAGCCATCGCCCAGGGCCTCAAGACCGTGCCGACCCTGCGCTCTGTTGTCCTGGAGATCGTGGGGGCGCGCGACCTGCCGGCGGAGGCGGTCCAGCAGGTCATCGAACGGTCAAAGCAAGCCCTCGACCGCTACTTCGCCTGATAACCCAGGACCAGGAGAGGAGACCATGCAACGGGTGGCTGTGATCGGTGCCGGGAACATCGGGCGGATCCACGCCAGCGTCTACCACCAGGACCCGCTGGCCCGGCTGGTGGCGGTCTGTGACCTCGTCAAGGAGAAGGCCGACGCCCTGGCGGCCCAGTTCGGGGTCCGTCCCTACTATTCGGTCAGGGACCTCCTCCAGAATGAGGAACTGGACATTGTCAGCGTGGCCACCGCCGGGCCGGAGAACGGCGGCCACCACTACGAGCCGACGATGCAGGCGCTGGCGGCCGGCGTCCACGTCCTGGTGGAGAAGCCGATCTCCAATAACATCCGCGAGGCCCGCGAGATGGTGGCCTTCGCCCGCCAGCGCGGTCTCTACCTGGGGGTGAACCTCAACCACCGCTTCGTGCCCCACGCCGCCCGGGCCCGCCGGCTTATCGAGGAGGGCCAGATCGGCGAGATCCTGTTCGTCAATATGAACCTGTGGATCCGCAACCCGGTCGAGAGCGCCCCCTATTTCCACCTGCGGGCCCTTCACCCGCACTCCATCGATGTGATGCGCTACTTCGCCGGCGATATCCGCCGGGTCCAGGCCTTCTTCAAGAAGGCCAGCCACCGCCAGATCTGGTCCAACGCCTCGATCAATATGCAGTTCGCCAGCGGCGCCCTCGGCCACCTGACCGGCAGTTACGATATGAGTCCGCACCATCCTATCGAGCGCTGCGAGGTCGGTGGCACCAGGGGCCGCTTTGTCCTGGAGAATGTCTACGAGCGCCTCATTTTCTATCCGCACGACTCCCCCGAGGCGATGGTGATGGGCAACTCCATTCTCTCGGGCGTGGCCGGCTTCCGCGAGACGTTCCGCAACCGTCTGCACCGTTTCCTGGAGCAGGTCGAGGCCAGAGTGCCACCTGACCAGATCGAGGGCTCGGGGGCCGAGGGCCTGGCGGCTCAGGAGGTCATCGAAGCCGCCATCCGCTCGTGGGAGACCGGTGAGATCGTCGAGGTTCCGGTGGAGGATTAGATGAACGTCATTCTCCTCGCCATCGATACTTTGCGGGCCGACCATCTGAGCTGCTACGGCTACCACCGTCTGACCAGCCCCCATCTCGACCGGATCGCCCGTCAGGGAACCCTCTTCAGCGAGTGCTTCAGCCCCCACATCCTGACGCATCCTGGCTTCACCACGATCATGACCGGGAAAGATGTTTTTACCCACCAGATCGTGGCCCACGGGGGGAAGCGCGACCTGGACCCGGCCGTCCGCACGCTGGCCGAGATCCTGCGCGAGCAGGGCTACCGGACAGCCGCCGCCGACAACCTGGGGCGCTGGTTCAGTCGGGGCTTCGAGGTCTACGAGGTGTACCGCTGGCCGCTCGAGGCCACCGGTCCCTGGCGCAAGGCCGAGGTGGTCAACGAGAAGGCGCTGGCCCTTCTGGACCAGCTGGCCGCCCAGAGCCAGCCGTTCTTCCTCTTCCTGCACTACTGGGATCCGCACACACCCTATCTGCCGCCCCCGCCCTTCGACCGGATGTTCTATTACGGCAACGAAAAGGATCCGGAGAACCGTTCGATGGACCCGGTCTGGGCGGTCGAGCAGTTCCGCGACTACTTCGCCCAGTGGATGGGTGGAGTGACCGATATTCGCTTCCCCGAGGCCCAGTACGACGCCGAGATCGCCTACTGCGATGCCACCCTGGCCCGGCTCTTCACCGCTCTGGAGCACTACCGGCTGCTGGAGAACACGCTGCTCGTCATCCTGGCCGACCACGGCGAGGTCCTGGCCGACCACGTCTGCTACTTCGACCACCATGGCCTCTACGACGCCAATCTGCACGTACCGCTCATCCTGCACTGTCCGGGCCGCATCCCCGAGGGCCGGCGGATCGACGGCTTCGTCCGGCTGCTGGACGTCGCCCCGACCATTCTGGACTTTCTGGGACTGGGCGACCTGGCCCACCGGGAGAAAATGGAGGGCCAGAGCCTGCTGCCCCTTCTCGGGCGGTCACCGGGCGACCGCCGGGGGGTCTGCAGCGAGATCTACCTCACCGAGTGCACCTGGATGCGCAAGCGGGGCCTGCGGACCCACGAGTGGAAGATCATCCAGGCGCTGGAGCCCGACTTCCACAATCTGCCCCCTATCGAACTCTACCACCTGCCCTCGGATCCGGGAGAGCAGGTGAACCTGGCTACCGAGCGCCCCGAGGTGGTCGAATGGCTGCTGGGACGGCTGCGGGCCTGGGTCGAGCGGCGGACGGCCGAGACCGGCCAGCCCGACCCGCTGGAGACCCAGAGCATCACCCTCCGGCGGATCGGGGCGCTGCGGACGGCGGTGCCGGAGAACCAGCGGCTCTGAGAGACCTCCGGACCCCGGCTGGCCTCGCAGGGTGGGCCGGCGACGAAAAAAGGCCCCCTCAGGTCGAGGGGGCCCGTGCTTTTTTAGCGGTCAGGCGACCGGCACCGGGAAGTAATTGATCTTCATGGCCTCGCGGACCTCGGCCAGTGTCTCTCTGGCGATCTCGCGGGCCCGCCGGGTACCGGCCATCAGGATCTCGTCGATAAGCCCCGGTTTGGCCATGTAGTAAGCGCGGCGCTCGCGGATAGGCTCCAGGAACTCGTTCAGCGCCCGGATAAGCCGCTTCTTGACCTCGACGTCGCCGACCCGCCCGGCCCGGTAGCGCTCTTTGAGTTCCTCGACCTCGTCTTTGTTCTTGTTGAAGAGGTCGTGGTAGATGAAGACCGGGTTGCCTTCCACGTGGCCGGGGTCGGTTGCCCGGATGCGGGTCGGGTCGGTGTACATCTTCATCACCTTCTGGGCCACCGTCTCCGGGTCGTCGATGAGGAAGATGGCGTTGCCCAGGCTCTTGGACATCTTGTGCTTACCGTCGATCCCCACCAGCACCGGCACCTCACCCAGAAGGGCCTGCGGTTCCGGGAAGACCGGTCCGCGCGGACCGGGGTAGAGTTCGTTGAAACGGCGGACGATCTTGCGGCAGAGTTCGATGTGCGGCAGCTGGTCCTCGCCGACCGGCACCAGCTCGGCCTTGACGACGGTGATGTCGGCCGCCTGGCTGACCGGGTAGCCCAGGAAGCCGTAGGTCAGGTCGGTGTAGCCCCGCTGGGCGGCCTCGGTCTTGATGGTCGGGTTGTGGCGCAGGGTGTTGACGGTGACCAGCATCGAGTAGAAGACGGTCAGTTCGGCGATCTCGGGGACCATCGACTGGACGACGATGGTGGCCACCTCGGGGTCGATGCCGACGGCCAGGTAGTCGCTGGCCACCTGGCGGACATCCTGGGCCAGGCGCTCGGGCTGGTCGAAGTTGGTGGTCAGGGCCTGGACGTCGGCGATGAGAATGAACGAATCGTATTCATACTGGAGTTTGACCCGGTTGGCCAGCGAGCCCACGTAGTGCCCCAGGTGCAGCGGGCCGGTGGGCCGGTCGCCGGTGAGCAGTCGCTTCTTGCGCTCCACAGCACTCACCTCCCCTGATCGGGCCTCTCCATGCAAAAACCCCTCGTCCAGGGGACGAGGGGTCAGCCTCGTGGTGCCACCCCACTTCGGTCTCGGTGCGAGACCCTCGTTGACAGCGCCGCCCGGTCGGCGGGCGCCTGCCCCGCTAACGGGGGGCTACCGGCCACGCCTACTGAGGGTCACCGACCCTGTTCGGCGGGCAGCTCCCGGGCCCATTCGGCGGGGGCCACGGCATCGGGCTTCCACCCTCCCCGACTCGCTGGGCCGCGCCGCTCCGCGTACTCGCCCCGTTCGTCGCCTTTGCTAGATCGAGTGTACCAGGAACGCCGGCGGCCTGTCAAGAACCGGGGTCAGCAGCAGGTGCCCGGGGGCTCGGCTGGCTGGGAGATCCGCCGACGCCAGGCCAGGACGTCGGCCAGATGCTCCTCGTAGTGTCCGGCGGTGACGCCCTCGACCCAGTCCCGCACGACCTCATCCCACTGCGCAGGGGACAGCCCCCGCAGCCGGTCCATCAATTGCTGGTGAGCGCGGGTCCAGCGCTGACGGGCTGCGGCGGGTGCGAGAGAGGCGTCCTCAGCGGCCCAGCGGGCGTTCCAGGCCTCGTAGTCGCGGTAGTCGTCGGGCGCCGGCTCGCCCCGCAGGTGGTGGTCGATGACCGCCAGGCCCGCCTCCTCCCAGCGGGCCAGATGGGCCAGGAGGTCCACGCCCCGCCAGCTGCCGACCATCCCCGGCTGCTGAAGGTCCTCGTCGCTGAGGTCGCCCAGCGTCTGAAAGAGCGCCCGGTAGGTCTGGTCGATCCGGGCCAGGATCAGGGCCGGATCAGATGTGGTCATCGGTCGGCTCCTTCCCGGCTGACCCTCCGAGCGGTCGGCCGGACGCCGCTATCCTAGCAGGGCCGTTCCGTGCTGTCAAGCTGTCGGGTCAGCGCGCCGGAGCCCGCGGTCCTGATGGCTGGGCTCAGCCGGCCCGGCGGTCGTCGTCAGCAGCGCCTGGAGATCGGCCAGCACCGCCTCGACCGTCAGAGCGGTCAGACAGCGTCGGTGGGGGCAGGCGGCCCGGAGCGTGGGGGTGCACGGAGCGCAGGGCTCAGCCCGCCAGAGGATGCGCACCGCCAGTCCACGGGGAGCCCAGCGCCAGGGAGCGGTCGGTCCGAAGAGGGCCAGCGTCGGGGCACCGACGGCCGCCGCCAGATGGGTGACGCCCGAGTCGTGGCCGATGAAGGCCCGGCACCGGGCTAGGAAGGCGCCGAGGACCAGGAGCGGCTGGTCCTGGAGGACCGGCACCCCCAGGCCGGCTGCCTGCAGGGTGGCGAGAGGGGCCGTATCGGCCGGGCCGGCCACCAGCACGACGTTCCAGCCGGCGGCCAGCAGACGCTCGACCAGGACGGCGAAGCGCTCGGCCGGCCAGTTCTTGAAGCGGCTGCCGCTCCCTGGGTGGACCGCGATCGTCTGCTCCGGGGAGAGACCCAGCCGCCGCCAGAGGGCGGTGGCCGCCACCCGTTCCTGGTCGGTCAGCGGGATCTGGGGCACCGGGTCCACCGCCGGGAGCCCCAGCGGGGCCAGGGTCGCCAGGAGATGGTCGGCGACGTGGAGAGGGGAGTCCTCCGGCGGCAGGGGATCGGCGGCGAGGAGATGCTCGACCCCCAGGGCGGTGAAGTATCGGATCGCCGGCTCAGGCGTCCGCAGCCAGACGATGGCCAGATCCGGCCGGGGATCGAGAGCGGGAGGCTGACGGCCAGCCGGATCGAAGAGCCCACCGAGCCAGTCGGCGTCGAGCGGCCAGAAAGCGTCGGCGTAGCCGCGCCCCAGGGTCAGAAGCCGGCCGGGGGCGCTGCCGATGAGGGTGATATGGGCCTGGGGGAAGGCCCGCCGCAGGGCGGCCAGGGCCGGTAGGGTGAGGATCAGATCGCCGAGAGCCCCACCGCGAACGACCACGATCCGCCGCACCGTCCTACTCTCCCAGAACGCCCGGCGTCTGCCACAGCAGGTAGGCTGCGGCCAGCAGCCCCGCTCCGACTGCCCAGCCCAGAGCCCAGCGCGCCCCGGGCCAGGTGGTCCCGGCGGCTGCCAGCGCGCACCGGCGCCAGCCCAGACTGAGGGCCAGCGTCTCGCCGATCATCGCGCCGGCGGCCAGAGCCCACCAGAGCGGCAGCCCGATAACCACCAGTTCCAGGTCCTTGAGCAACGGCACCGCCGTCACCGTCCAGACCAGCGCCCCCAGCAGTCCACCGAAGGCCAGGCTCGCCCCGAAAACCCCCAGAACCAGGGCTGCGGGCTGGCCGCCGGTCAGGGCCAGCATCCCCTCGGCCACCAGGGCCGGCCCGCCCACGCGTACTAGGCCGCCGACCAGAACGAAGAGGGCGGCCAGCCCGACCAGGAGCGCCCAGTCGTGAGGCTGGAGAAGCCGGCGGGGGTCGTGGCCGGCCAGGCCGGCCAGTCCCAGGACGCCGGCCAGGGCGACCACCGCCAGCGGCTGGCCGAGCAGCCGGTGCCCGAGAAGACCCGCCGCCAGCATCCCCCCGATCAGCAGGGTCCAGCGCTCAGTCGGCGTCAGTGGCGAGGACGCCTGGGCTCCCCCGCGCTCTCCCCGCCGCAGGGGGACGCCGGGCTCGCCCCGGGCGATCTTCTGTCCGGCTTGCTGCCAGAGGCTCACCCAGAGGGTCGACCAGGCGGCCAGGAGCAGGGCCAGGGGGCCCAGCGAGGCCAGAAAGCGCGGCGCATCGGCCTGGGCCGCAGCGCCGATCACGAGGTTGGCCGGCGACCCGGTCGGGGTGCTGAGTCCCCCGATCGCGACAGCCAGGGCGACCGGCCAGACGGGCAGCGCCCGGTCGCGGGCCAGGGCCGTCAGGATCGGCAGCAGGCGGATGGTTCCCACGGGCGCGGCCAGGAGGGCGCTGAGGGCCAGTCCGGCCAGAAAGCCGGCCCGGCCGGGCGCGGCTGCCCAGCGGTCGACCAGCCGGCGCCAGAGGCCCGTGGCCTCGCCAGCGCGGACGGCGACGAGCAGACTGAAGAGCGTCAGCAGGACCGGCAGATTGAGGGCGTCGAGCGCCTCGGCGAGGGTGAGGAGGTGGCTGGCCACCACCAGCAGGGCCCCGGCCAGGAGCAGCCGCGCCGCCCGGTCGGGCCAGAGAAGCGCTCCGGCCAGGCTGGCGGTGTAGAGGGTCACAGCCAGCAGGACGTCGATCATCGCCGCGGACCAGGCGTTCGCAGCGGGCCGTCAGCGGAGCACCATCGCCACCAGGTCCGCCACCTCGTCCGGCAGGCGGGCCACCCGCACGCCGGCCGCCTCCAGCGCGGCGACCTTGCTCTGGGCGGTCCCCACGCCGCCGGTGATGATCGCCCCGGCGTGCCCCATCCGGCGCCCTGGGGGCGCCGTCTGCCCGGCGATGAAGGCGACCACCGGCTTGGTCACCCGCTCGCGGATGACGGCTGCGGCCGCCTCCTCGTCGGTTCCGCCGATCTCGCCCACCAGCACGATGGCCTGCGTCTCCGGATCGTTCTGGAAGAGGTCGAGGATCTCGACGAACGAGGTGCCGACGATCGGGTCGCCGCCGATGCCGACGACAGTGGACTGGCCGATCCCGCGGCTGCTGAGGGCGTAGACGATCTCGTAGGTCAGCGTGCCGCTTCGTGAGACCACGCCGACCGGTCCCGGCCGGTGGATGTGGCCGGGCATGATCCCAACCTTGGCCTGGCCGGGGGTGATGAGCCCTGGGCAGTTGGGACCGATCAGCCGCACGCCCCGCTGGCGGACGTAGTGATAGACCGTGACCATGTCCAGGACCGGGATCCCCTCGGTGATGCAGACGATGAGGGGAATCTGGCTGTCGGCGGCCTCAATAATGGCGTCCGGGGCGGCCGGGGCCGGAACGTAGATAATCGAGGCGTTGGCGCCGGTGGCGGCCACGGCCTCGGCCACCGAGTTGAACACCGGGACCCCGTCCACCTGGGCGCCGCCACGACCCGGCGTCACCCCGGCCACGATGGTGGTCCCGTACTCCCGCATCTGATGGGTGTGAAACTGTCCTTCCCGACCGGTGATTCCCTGGACGAGGAGACGGGTAGAGCGGTCGACCAGAATGCCCATTTATGGCCTCCGGGGAGCGGTGGCCGCGGCCTGCAGTTCCACGACCTTCTGGGCGGCCTCCCGCAGGGTGGCGCACCAGACGACGTTCGCCTGGGCCAGAATCCGGCGGCCCTCTTCCTCGTTGGTCCCGACCAGTCGGACGACCAGCGGCACCGGGGACCCGCCCCTCTCCTGCAGGACGGTCACGATTCCACGGGCCACCTCGTCGCAGCGGGTGATCCCGCCGAAGATGTTCACCAGAACGGCCTTGACCTGGGGGTCGCTGAAGAGAAGGCGCAGGGCGGCGGCGACCCGCTCGGCCCGGGCGCCGCCGCCGATGTCCAGGAAGTTGGCCGGTGCCCCGCCGTAGAGTTTCACGATGTCCATCGTGGCCATAGCCAGGCCGGCCCCGTTGACCACGCAGCCGATCGTCCCGTCGAGTTTGATGTAACTCAGGCCGGCCTCACGGGCCTGCCGCTCCAGCGGGTTCTCGGCTTCAAGATCGCGCAGGGCCTCGAGATCGGGATGGCGGAAGAGGGCGTTGTCGTCCAGCACGATCTTGGCGTCCACCGCCACCAGCGCGCCGGCCGGAGTCAGGGCCAGCGGGTTGATCTCGACCAGGGTGGCGTCGCAGTCGCGGGCCGTGCGCCAGAGAGCCTGGCCGATGGCCGTGAAGTCGCGCCAGAGGGTGGTCGGCAGGCCGATCTGGGCGGCCAGCCGGCGGACCTGGTAGTCGCGCAGCCCCAGAAAGGGATCCGGTGTCACGCGGGCGATCTTCTCCGGGGCGGTGCGGGCCACCTCCTCGATGTCCATCCCCCCGGCGGCCGAGGCCATCAGCGTCAGCCCCCGGGCCGCCCGGTCCAGCACCAGTCCCAGATAGAGTTCCTGCTGGATCTCCACCGCCGGGGCCACCAGCACCTTGCGCACCGCCTCGCCGCGGATGGTCAGACTCAAGATCTGGCGGGCGTACTCCTCAGCCTCGGCCGGGGTGTGAGCCAGCCGGACTCCGCCGGCCTTGCCCCGGCCGCCGACCAGGACCTGGGCCTTGATCACCACCGGGAAGCCCAGCCGTTCGGCGGCCTCCCGGGCCGCGCCCGGGGACCGGACGACCTCGCCGGTTGAGACCGGCACCCCGTAGCGGGCCAGAATCTCCTTCGCCTGATACTCGTGCAGGTTCACGGACTTCCTCCCCGCCAGCAGCCATGGGCCGCCCCGTGGACGGGTTACCGGTCCACACCGGCGACCAGGGGCCGTCGGCCAGCCCGCTCACCCTGGACCGGCCGCAGTTCGTCCAGGCTCTTGAGGTGGTCGATGAAGAGGATGCCGTTCAGGTGGTCGATCTCGTGCTGGAGGGCCTGGGCCAGTAGACGGTCGCCTTTGAGGCGCACCTCCCGCCACTGGCGGTCGCGCCCCTTCACCACCACGCTGTAGGCGCGGCGGACGTTGGCAACGTAGCCGGGGATCGAGAGGCACCCCTCCTCAGGCTCCCACTCGCCACTCATCTTCACGATCTCGGGGTTGATGAGGACGATCGTCTGCCCGGCCCGCGGGTCGTCGTAGTCCTCGGGCAGCTCGACCACGATGATGCGAAGCGGCACCCCCACCTGCGGGGCCGCCAGACCGACGCCACGGGCGTCGTGCATCGTGTCAATCATATCGTCGATCAACCGCTGGATCTGGGGATCCAGCGCGGTCACCCGCCTGGCTTTCTGCCGGAGGATCGCCCCCTCGGGCGTCCCCAGTTTGACAATGGGACGGACAGCCACGGGTTACACCACCACCTTGAATATGCCAGCCAAGAGGCCAGCGCACGCGACAGGTGCAGACGCCATCTGCGTCCCGGTCAGATTTTACACGAAAGCCGCAGCGGCGCACAACGCCGCGCGCTCCGGTGGTGCTCAGAACTCCGGTTTCTTGTGCCACTCCTGCTTGTCGATCTGGGCCTTGCTGTAGTTCAGGATGATCTCCTGGTCGCGGATGACCTGGATCGCGCTGAAGGGGATATAGAGCGGGCCACCCAGCCCGTACTGGTCGCGGTCGACCTCGAAGTAACTGCGACTGATGTCGGGGCCTTCGAAGACCTGGCGAACGACCCCGATGATGTCCTGGTCGTAACTGCGCACACGCATCCCCGGACGCACCCGCGCCATCGCCTGGACCATGGCTCACCTCTCCTCGGACCCGTCAGGCTCGCTCTCCGCGCGGCCGCCGGCGGGCGGCTCCCGGTGTTCCACCGCCCGTGTCACCGTGGCCACCAGCCGGTAGACCCCATAGACACCGGCCCCCAGGCCCAGGAGAAGTCCTCCCAGGCTCAGCCAGGGGGCCGTCCCCAGCCGTCCGTCCAGGTACAAGCCGCCCAGCAGCCCCAGGACGGTCGGGATGGCGATGAGAAACCCCATCTCCAGGAGTTGCCACAGGGCGGCCGCCAGCGTCGGTGGCGTTCCGGGCGTCGGTCGCCGCATCGCCTCCTCCGGCCGGGTCGATTCCTGGCCCGCAATCTCTGTGCCGCTCCCGGCGACGGCCCCACCGCCGGGGAGCGGCCGACCGAACACCGCTCAGACCAGCGTGGCACTCAGCTCGATGGCCACGTTCCCGCGCAGGGCGTTGGAGACCGGGCAGCGCTGCTCGGCCTGGCGGGCCAGGTCGGCAAAGCGGCTGGCCTCCAGCCCCGGCACCCGTCCCTGCACCTGGAGACGCATCGTGGTGATGCGCAAAGCGCCCTCGACCCGGTCGAGGACGCAGACCGCCTCGACCTCCAGACGCTCAGGCGGCGTCCCGTTCTGCGCCAGGGCGTGCGAGAAGGCCATAGCGTAGCAGATCGCGTGAGCCGCCGCGATCAGCTCCTCCGGGCTGGTCTGGCCATCCGGGGTCTCGGTCCGGGCCCGGAAGGTCACCGTCTGCTCGGGGATGGCGCCGCTGCCCACCCGGACGCGGCCGTGGCCTTTGAGAAGATCGCCCTCCCAGACAACACTGGCGCGGCGTTCGGCGACTGGCATCTCGCCCTCCACAGTCTGCGTATTCGGGCCCATTATACCGGCTGGGCCGCCGCCTTGACAGGCCTCCCGGCGCCTCTCTATGCTTAGAGCCGCGATGGACTACCGCGAGGCGCTGGCCTACCTCTACAGTTTCGCCGACTACGAGCGGCTGACCCGCATGCCCTACGGGCCGGCCGCGATGAACCTGCCTCGGGCCGAACGTCTGCTCGCCCGCCTTGGCGATCCCCACCAGGCCTATCCCATCATTCATATCGCCGGCACCAAGGGCAAGGGCTCGACTGCGGCTCTGGTGGCGGCGGCTCTCCAGGCGGCCGGCTACCGGGTCGGCCTCTACACCCAGCCGCATCTCCACACCTACCGCGAGCGGATCCGGATCAACGGCTGCCTCATCTCCCCGACGGAACTGGCCGACCTGGTGGCGGCGGTCCGGGGGCACGTGGAGGCCGTCCACCAGACGGCGCCGGACCTGGGGCGGCTCACCACCTACGAGATCGGCACGGCCCTCGCTCTCTGGCACTTCGCCCGCCAGAGGGTGGACATCGCGGTCCTCGAGGTCGGTCTGGGCGGGCGGCTCGACGCCACCAACGTGGTCACCCCGATCGTCGCCGCCATCACTCTCATCGGCTACGACCACACCCAGGTGCTGGGGAACACCCTGGCGGCCATCGCCGGCGAGAAGGCCGGGATCATCAAGCCGGGGGGCGTCGTGGTCTCGGCTCCCCAGCCGGCCGAGGCCCTGGCGGTCATCGCGGCGCGCTGTCGGGAGCGCCGCGCCCGGCTGGTGCTGGTCGGCTATGACACCCCTCTGGCCGAGGTCCTGGATGGCGGGCAGGTGCCCGGTCGCCCCTACCAGGTGGTCCGTCTGCCGGGGCTGGGCCAGCAGCCGTTTCCGCTGCCGCTGCTGGGCGCTCACCAGGCGGTCAACGCCGCCGTGGCCAGCGCTATTCTGGCCGAGTGCCACGCCGCCGGGATCCCGGTTCCCCCCTCGGCGATTCGGGCCGGTTTCGCCCGGGTGGCGTGGCCGGCCCGTTTGGAGATCCTGGCCGAGCGGCCGCTGGTCGTGGCCGACGGCGCCCACAACCCCGAGTCGGCCCGCGCGCTGGCCAGGGCGCTGACCGACTGCTGCCGTTACCGTCGTCTGTTCCTCGTCTTGGCGATCCTGGCCGATAAGGATATCCCGGCCATCGCCCGGGCGCTGGTCCCGCTGGCTGAGCAGACCATCGTGACCCGGACCGCCCATCCGCGGGCGGCCGCGCCGGAGACCATCCTGGCGGCCCTCCCCATGGGGGCCCGGGCCGCCACCGCCCCGTCGGTGGCGGAGGCCCTGGAGGTGGCCCGGGCGCAGGCCGGGCCCGACGACCTCATCTGCGTCACCGGCTCGCTTTCGGCGGCGGCCGAGGCCCGGGCGGCGTTGGGACGGGCCGTCGAAAGCGACTGACCGTGGTCCGCGTCTTGCCCGAGGCTCCCGGGGACAGGCGATGGCGACGGTCACCGATGCTGAGATCGCGGCCCGGGTCAAGAACGCCCTGGCGACAGACCCCCGGCTCGCCCACCTGGATATCGAGGTGCGCAGTCAGGACGGCTTTGTCGTCCTGGAGGGGCAGGTAGACACCTTCGAGGACCGCGAGCGGGCCGGCGAGATCGCGCGGGCGGTGCCGGGAGTGCGGGGGGTGCGGAACTTCCTGGTGCTCACCCCCCTTCGTCGGGGCGAGCGTGAACCGGAGGTGATCTGGGTTCCGCGGTGGAGGCGCCCGCGATGATCCGGGTGGCGGCGGTGGCGGACCTCCACTGCCACGGCGACTGCGCGGGTCTCTACCGCCAGTGGTACGCCGACCTCCATGAGGTGGCCGACCTCCTGCTCATCGCCGGCGATCTCACCGGCTACGGTACGCTAGAAGAGGCGCGGGCCTTCGCCGCCGAGTTCCGTGGGATCGGGATCCCGATGTTCGCCGTCCTGGGCAACCACGACTGGCACTCCGGCCAGCAGACCGAGATCAGTAAGGTGCTGACAGACGCTGGCATCCAGGTCCTCGATGGGCAGACCGTCCGTCTGACCATTCGCGGCCAGAGTGTGGGCATTGTCGGCACCAAGGGCTTTGGGGGCGGATTCTCCAACCACCGGCTGGCCCCTTTCGGTGAGCCGGCGATCAAGACCTGGGTCGAGGAATCACAGCGCGAGGCCGACAAGATCGACCAGGGACTGCGGGCGCTCGACACCGATTTCCGGCTGGTGATTCTGCACTACGCGCCGGTCGTCCAGACCATCCAGGGCGAGAGTCCGGAGGTCTACCCGTTCCTGGGCTGCTCGCGCCTGGCCGAGCCCATCGACCGCTGGGGGGCCGAGCTGGTGGTCCACGGCCACGCTCACCGGGGTCAGGAGCACGGCCAGACCGCCACCGGCATTCCGGTGCGGAACGTCGCTGTCCACGTGATCCAGCGCTACTACGCCCTCTACGAACTGCGTCCGCTGGCCGCGGAACGGTGAGGCTGGTGCGACCAGTGGAGCGTCCGGCTGATGGCACGGAATGTGCAGCGTCGGGCGGGTGAGGCCCGGCAGCGGGCTAGAGGCTGAAGCCGGAGGAGTGTCGCGATGATCCGCTGGGAACCGTTCCGCGAGATGATGGCCGAGATGGCCGCCATTCGTGAGGAGATGGACCGCCTCTTTGAAGAGGTCTTCGGGCGGGCCGAGCGCATTCCGATCACCCGACGCCTCTACATCCCGGTCGACCTGCGCGAGGAGGACGCCGAGTTCAAACTGCGCGCGGCGATCCCGGGGGCCCGGCCCGAGGACATCGAGGTCAGCGTCGAGCGCCAGACCCTGACGATCCGCGGACGTATCCCGGAGTGGCCCGAGGAGCCGGGCAAGCGGGTAAGCTACCTGCTGCGCGAGGTCCCGGCGGGCGAGTTCAGCCGGACGATCATGCTGCCGATCCCGGTGGATCCGGACCAGGCCGAGGCGCGCTTCGAGAACGGCATGCTCTGGCTGCGACTGCCCAAGGCGCCGGAGGTCCGGCCGCGCCGGATCAGTGTCCAGGTCGGCGGCGCCCTGCCCGCCGGAACGCCGACGTCCTAGCCGGCCGCCGGGCCGGGAGACCCGCGGGCGATGCCGGTCGTTCTCCTTCCCGGGACGCCGGTCTGGTGCGCCGACGGCCCCTGTGGGGTGATCGAGCGGGTGCTCAGCGAGGCGCCGGGTCGGGAGCCGGTGGGCTTTATCCTCAAGACCGACGAGCTGGCGACAGGACACGCGTTCGTTCCTCTCCAATGGGTCCTGTCGGCCACTCCCACGGCCGTGCGGCTGCTGGTGACACGGGCTGAAGTGCTGCGCCAGCAGCCGCCCGGCCAGACCTCTCTGCTCTGAGCAGCTTGTCCCCCATGATCCCCCTGTGGTATGCTGGCTCTGGCACAGAATTTGCTATGGCCGCAAGGGGTGGAGACGGGGCCGGGCCCGGCTTCTCGACCGCCAGCCCTGCGACCTGGGTCTCGTGAGGTGGAGCCATGGCGATGGAGATGTCCCACGACCTCTCAGCCGAACTCCGGATGAAGGTCTCGCCCCGCCTGGTCGCGGCCAGTTACATTCTCGAACTCTCATCGCTCGAGCTGCAGCAGGCCATCAATGCCGAACTGGCCGAGAACCCAGCGCTCGAACTCCTCGAACACCCCACCTGTGTGGTCTGCGGCAGCCTTCTCCAGGGGAGCATCTGCCCCCAGTGCCTGAGCCAGCAGAAGCAGGCCAACAGCTACGCCGACGACCTTGACGACGACTACACCCCGGACTACTACGCCACCCCGGGGGGCTCGGCCCTCGACGACGATTTCGATCCGCTCAGCCAGGCGGCCGCTCAGCCAACGCTGGCCGAGCGCCTGCTCATGGATCTGCGCGCCACGCTGCCCGCCCGTGACCTGCCGATCGCCCAGTACCTGGTGGGCAATCTGGATGAGACCGGCTACCTGCGCTGCTCGCTCGAAGAGGTGGCCGACCGGTTCGGCCGTTCGCTCGAAGAGGTCCGGCGTGTCCTGCAGCAGCTGCAATCCCTGGAACCGGTCGGGGTGGGAGCGCGCGATCTGCGCGAGTGTCTGCTTATCCAGCTCGCCTATCTCGAAGAGCGCGGTATCACCTGCCCCTATGTCCGTGAGATCATCACCCATTTCCTCACCGAACTGGGCGAGCACAAGTACAGCAAGATCGCCAGCGAACTGGGCATCACCGTCGAGGCGGTCGTCCGGGCCGGCGAGTTCATCAAGCAGCGCTTGAACCCCTTCCCGGCCCGCAGTTACAACAGCCCCGAGCCGCCGGTGACGGACAGCCGTTCAACCTACATCTGGCCCGATGTGATCATCACCGAGCGCGAGGGTGAGTTCGAGGTCGAGGTGGTCGAGTCCAAACGCTTCTACCTGCGGGTCTCGCCGCTCTACCAGCAACTGGCCGCCGAGCTCAGCCGCGATCCCAACAAGTTCAGCGAGGATGAGCGGCGGCACATTAAGCAGTACGTCTCACGGGCCAAACTCTTCATCGCCAACATCAACCAGCGGCGCCAGACTCTGCAGAAGATCACGCAGTGTATTGTGGACTACCAGAAAGACTTCCTGCGGTATGGCATCCGCCACCTCAAGCCGTTGACCCGCGCGGCCGTGGCCGCGCGCCTGGGGATGCACGAGTCCACCGTCAGCCGGGCCACCGCCTCCAAGTACGTGATGCTCCCCAGCCGCGAGGTCATTCCCTTCAGCAAGTTCTTCACGCCGTCGCTCAGCGTGATGGACGTCATTAAGGAACTCATCGAAAACGAAACGCGTCCGCTGACCGACCAGGAGATCGCGCAGGAGCTGGCTCAGCGGGGGATCTTCATCGCCCGCCGGACCGTGGCCAAGTACCGCGAGCAGCTGGGCATTCTGCCCTCGTCGCTGCGCTGATCATTCCCAGCCCAGCGCGCGGATCTCCTCCTCGCTGAGCCCGACGTGATGGGCGATCTCGTGGACGATCGTACGCTGGATCTCCAGCAGGAGTTCGCGCTCCGAGCGGCAGGCCGCCTCCAGTGGCCGGCGGAAGAGGGTGATCCGATCGGGCAGGACCATGGTGTACTGGCCGTCGCGCTGGGGGCGGGGCACCCCCTCGTAGAGGCCGAAAAGGTCCCGGCCACCGGCGGCCGCCCGCTGTTCGGGCGTGGGCTCGTCGGCGATGAGGATCGCGACGTTCTCAAGGTAGCGCCAGACCTCCGGCGGCAGACGCCGCACCGCCCGGTCTACCAGCCGGGCGAAGCGCTGGCGGAAGGCGCGCTCGTGCCGTCGCCGGGCCATGGTCCTCTCGCCTCCACGCCGCAGGGGGTGGGCAGTGATATGATACCATAGAGCGCAGAGAGGTCTCGGGGAGCGGGCGCGTGGACCGGCCGCGCTGGGTGGAGATCCTGGGTGTGCGTGTGGATGACGTCACCGAAGAGGAGGCCCTGGCCTACCTCGAAGCGCTCTGGGCCGGGGGTGGCCAGCACCAGATCGTCACCCCCAACGCCGAGATCGTGATGGCGGCGCGGCGTGACCCGGAGTTCCGGGCGATCCTCAACGCCGCCAGTCTGGCTCTGCCCGACGGCTTCGGGCTCCTCTTCGCCGCCTGGCTGCAGGGCACGCCCCTGCGGGCCCAGGTCACCGGGACCGATATGGTGGTACGGCTGAGCGAGCGGGCGGCGGCTCGCGGCTGGCGGGTGTTCTACCTGGGAGCCCGGCCGGGAGTGGCGGCCGCCTGCGCCGCCCGTCTGGCCCGGCGCTTCCCCGGCCTGGTGGTGGCCGGGGCCGAGCCGGGCGCGCCCGACCCGGCCAGCGATGACCTGATGCGCGCCCGGCTCCGGGCGGCCGGGCCGATTGACCTTCTGTTCGTCGCCTACGGTGCCCCCAAGCAGGAGCGCTGGATCGCCCGCAACCTGCCGCATCTGCCGGTCCGGCTGGCCATGGGGGTGGGCGGGGCCTTCGACTTTATCAGCGGGCGGGTGCGGCGGGCCCCCCCCTGGGTGCGACGGCTGGGCTTCGACTGGCTCTTCCGGCTGGCGATGGAGCCGTGGCGCTGGCGGCGGCAGCTGGCGCTGCCGCAGTTCGCCGCCCTGGCCGTCGCGACGGCGGTCCGCCAGCGCCTGGCCGGCCGCCCGCGCAGTTCGGAGGCAGACTACCCCTCGGCCGGCCGGCGAGGCCGGTAGAAGGGGGTCTCGACCACCCGGGCCCGATGCGGCCGGCCGCGGATGAGCACGGCGAACTCGCTGCCGACGGCGCTGAGGTCGGGCGGAACGTAGGCGAAACCGATATACTGGTCCAGACTGGGAGCATAGCCCCCGCTCGTCACCACCCCGACCTCGCGTCCCTGCCAGACGACCGGACAGCCGTGGCGGGGGACGCCGGGGTCCAGGAGCACGAACCCCACCAGTCGCCGGCGAACGCCTGTGGCCTGGATCTGGAGCAGGGCCGCGCGTCCGATGAAATCGCCTTTGTCCAGCCGGACCACCCACTCCAGTCCGGCCTCGAAGGGGTTGGTGGTCTCGTCCATATCCTGGCCGTAGAGGCGGTTGCCGGCCTCCAGGCGCAGAGTGTCGCGGGCCCCCAGGCCGCAGGGCTTGAGGGCTGGCTGGTGGGCCAGCAGCGCCTGCCAGAGGGAGACGGCCTGGTTGGCTGGTGGGAAGAGTTCGTAGCCGCGTTCGCCGGTGTAGCCGGTGCGGGCCAGGAGCACCGGGATGCCGGCCACCGTGGTCTCCAGATGCTGATTGCGCCGCAGCGGGCGGAGGTCGACCGGGCAGAGCGGCTGGAGCCAGTCGCGGCTGAGCGGTCCCTGCAGGCTCAGCGTCGCCAGGTCGGCGGTTTGATCGGTAATGGTGACCCGGCCGGTGGCGTGCGCCTGGATCCAGCGCAGATCTTTCTCGGTGGTGGCGGCGTTCACCACCAGCAGGAAGTCCTCGGCCCGGCGGTAGACGTAGATATCGTCGAGGATCCCGCCGTCCGGCCGGAGGAGGAGAGAGTACTGAGCCTGGCCTGGCTGGAGCCGGGCGGCGTCGTTGGTGGTCAGCTGCTGGACCAGCGTCAGGGCGTCGGGGCCGGCGATGACGATCCGCCCCAGATGGGAGACGTCGAAAAGGCCGGCGGCCTGGCGCACGGCCCGGTGTTCCTCTAAAATCGAGGTGTACTGGAGCGGCATCAGCCAGCCGGCGAACTCGATCATCCGGGCCCGGAGTTGCTGATGGATCGGGTAGAGCGGTGTCGTCCTGGCCATTGTCCTCTCCTCTGGTGGAGCATCCGCCGATGACGGCCGACCGGTGTGCCCAGGCGGCCGACCGGCTCCGCGCTCTGCGCGAGCGAGCCCAGCAGGCGGCCACGGCCAGCGGGCGGCGTCTGGTCTTCGGCGAGGGCAACCCCTGCGCCGACCTGGTGATTGTCGGTGAGGCGCCGGGAGCAGAGGAAGAGGAGCAGGGCCGGCCCTTCGTCGGCCCGGCCGGCCGGCTCCTCACCCGACTGCTGGCCGAGGTCGGCCTCACGCGCGACCAGGTCTACATCACCAACGTGGTCAAGCACCGTCCGACAGCCGTCGTTGGCGGCCGCGTTGTCAACCGCCCGCCACGGGCGGCCGAGATCCGGGCCGACCGTCCCTGGCTTGACGAGGAACTGGCCATCATCCGCCCGCGGGTCATTCTTTGCCTGGGGAACATCGCCGCCCGCACCCTCATCGGCCCCCACTTCCGGTTTGCCCAGGACCGGGGACGGTGGTTCACCTGGCCCGATGGGACCCGCCTCCTGGCCACCTACCATCCGGCCTGGGTTCTCCGGCAGGTCGGGCCGGCCCGCGATGCCGCTCTCCAGACCGTCCGCGAGGACCTCCGCCGGGTCAAAGAGTACCTGGCGAGCCTGCCTCCCCGCCAGGACGCGGCCGCCGATTGAGGGTCAGACCGCCGGCGGTGGTGGAGTGCCGGTCGGCGGCGCCGGCTCCAGGCTGACGATGGCCCCTGGCTGCTTGATCCGCACGGCCACACTCTCGACCACCCGGAAGACCAGGTTCAGGTGGCGACTCTCCAGGAAGGCGGCGACCAGGTCCTGGCCGACGGCCAGATCCGCCACCTCCGGACCGACATTCAGCACCAGGGCGCTCGGCTCCGGCAGAGCCGGCGTCACGAAGACGCCGGCGGCCGCCAGCCGGCGGATCTGCTCGATCTCCAGGACGCCGGTGTTCTCGTAGACCCGGTGGAGGGTGGCGTAGAGGGCCGGGCTGGTGACCACGGCGTAGGGGCCCGGGAAGCCGCCGGCCGCCAGCCGCTGGGTCGCGGTGACGATGTCCCGGAAGGCGTTGCCCATCAGCGCCCAGTCGCTCAGGACCTCGACCACCCGTCCCTCGACCGTCCGCAGGCCCTCCAGCCCCAGATTAGGGCGACCGTTGAAGATCAGGTCGTCCTCGGTGTGGGCGCAGCGGACGGCTGCGGCCGCCGCCGCGGTGGTTTCCAGCGGCAGCCCGAACCGGCGGGTCGCCTCCAGATCGCGCCAGTGCACAACGAAATCGGCGTGGATGAGCGTGAGCGGCAGAAACCGCCGGACGGCCGCAAGGCTGGCTGTCGCCTCTTCGCCGGTCAAGGTCAGGGCGGCGCGGGGTGGCCCGCTCAGCCGGTCGACGGCCACCGTCTGGACCGCGGCTCCCAGGGGGCCGTAGAGGGGGAGGATCCGGCGGCCGACCAGAACCCGGCGGGCGGCCTCGACCACCGCCCGGTCCAGGGCCGCCCACTCGTCGGCGCTCAGTGGCGCGGCCTCGCGCAGCAGGGACTCGATCATCGGTGCTCCCTTATTACTCCCATTGGGGCCGGCCAAAGAGCGAGCCCACGGTCAGGCCGGCAGAGGTGGGCTGATGGAGAAGTTGAAATTCCCGGACGTGATGCTGCTCCTGCGCGTAGATGCGCTCCATGACCGCCCGGGCTCGCGGGTCGGCCAGGCGCGGCAGCCACTCGCGGTAGAGGCGCACTGCCTCCTCTTCCAGCCGCAGATTGATGGCCAGGAAACGGGCCGGATCGCGGCCGCGATCGATAGGGTCAAATTCCAGGAGCGGCTCACCGCCCAGTGCCGCCACGGTCTTGGCCAGCCAGCCCAGATGCTTCAGCGACTCCTGCGCCTGGGTGTTGAACAGTTCACGGTAGAGGTCACAGTCGGTGGTGACGAAGAACGACTGGTAGAGGTACTGCAGAACGGCGGTGTACTCGAAGCGGATGGCCTGGTTGAGGAGGGCCACGGTCTCGGCCAGTCCATCTGGAACCGTGGCCGGCCGGGGAGCCAGCGTCAGCGTCCCGTTTTCGACCGCGGTCAGAAGTTCCTGGAAGGCCTGGCGGTGGTGGACCTCGTCGGCGATGACCCGGTCGAGAACGAGCCGCACTGCCGGGTCGGTCGTCTGATCGCGATGCTGACGACAGCGCTCCAGGTCGGCCTCCTCCCGGCTCACGGCCCAGCGCAGGAACCCGGCCGCCGTGTCCTGCCGGACGAGCGGGCCGCGGGCCAGACTCGGATCACCGCCCCGGCGGACGATGGCCTCGGCCAGCCACCAGAGGTGGCGCATCTCCTCGCGGGCGATCTCCTCGAGCTCGGCGGCCAGATCGCCCTCGCCGAAGCGGTAGGCGTGCCAGAGGTACTGGACGATGTTCGCGTGAGCGGCGTGGAGATCGTCTTCCAGCCAGCGGATGGTCGGGTCCACAGGCGGCCTCCTGAGCGCAGACCGCGCCCGGTCCTAGTCTACACGACCGGTCGGCGCAGGGCAAGGGCGCCCGGCCCCGGCGAGGCTCCCGGTCATCGATAGGGCCGACGGAGCCCGCCGGGGCCCCTGTCGCCTAGCGATGGAGAGGCGGCGCCTCGACCGATACCGTCTCGCCGGGCTGAACCGACCGCAGGAACTCGGCCGCCGCCTCGGGCAGGACGGTGTTGATCATAATCCCGGTGCCGAGTTCGAAGCCGGCGGCGATGGCCAGTTTGGGCAGAAGTTCCAGGTGCCAGTGGTAATCGGCCGGGCTCTGGGTCGGGCGGGTGTGGATGTAGAAGTTGAAGGGCGGGTCGTTCAGGCCGTAGTACAGCCGGCTGGTCAGTGTCTGGAGCGCCTCGGCGAAGAGCCAGCGCTGCCGCTCGTCCAGGTCCTCGAAGTTCGGCTGGTGCTCTTTGGGCAGGATCCAGGTCTCAAAGGGCGTTCGGGCGGCGTAGGGCGAGAGCACCACGAAGCCCTCGTTCTCGTAGACCACCCGTTCACCCACCTCGCGCTCGTAGGCCAGGATGGCACAGTAAGCGCACTCGCCGTGCTCCGCCCGGTACCGGGCCAGACCGGCGACCTCCTCTTCGACCGTCGGCGGCACCAGCGGGATGCCGAAAAGCTGCGCGTGGGGATGCTCGAGCGAGGCGCCAGCCTCTTTACCGTGGTTGACGATGACCAGGACGTACTGGAGCAGCGGGTTGGTCCGATGGGCCCGAATCCGGTCGGTGTAGGCCTGGACGATCTGGGCCACCTTGGCCACCGGCAGCTGGCCCAGGTCGTGCTCGTGGTCGGGACTGTTGATGATGACCTCGTGGACGCCCAGGCCGTTCATGCGGCGGTAGGGGCCGACCGTGACGGGGTCGAGGGAGCCGCTGGCGGGCCCGAAGGCCGGGTAGAGATTGGGGACGACGCGCACCTCCCAGCCGGGGGTATCGGGCGCGGTCCCCGGCGCCCGGTAGGCCATAACCTCTGGGGGCGTCATCGACTCCCGCCCCTCGCAGAAGGGACACTGACTGCTCGGTTGAACGGCCACTTTGGCGGCGCGGGTGAACGAACTCGGACGCTTGGCGCGCTCGGTGGCGATGACCACCCAGCGCCGTGTCACCGGGTCCTGACGCAGCTCTGGCACCGGTGGTTGCTCCTTTCCTCAGGACTCAGTGGCCGGGGCCGCAGGCGCCGGCACACCGCGAAATTCCAGGGCTTTATAGTAAAGTTCGAGGTATTTGCGGGCCGAGCGGTTCCAGGAGAAGTCCAGCGCCATGTCGCGCTCCTGGAGCATCCGCCAGGTCGCCGGGTACTTGTAGTTCTCGACCGCCCGGGTGATGGCGGCGAAGAGGTCCATGGCGTGGTAGTGCTCGAAGGCGAAGCCCGTCCCCTCGCCGGTCCGGGGGTTGAAGTCCTGGACGGTATCGGCCAGCCCGCCCGTGGCCCGGACGATAGGGATGGAGCCGTAGCGCATGGCGATCATCTGCCCCAGACCGCAGGGCTCAAACCGCGACGGCATCAGGAACATGTCCGACCCGGCATAGATCTTCTGGGCCAGAGGGGTGTTGAAGGTCAGAAAGACGGCGCAGCGCCCGGCGTAATCGCGGGCGAACTTCTGGAAGAGGTTGTGGTAGTGCTGGTCGCCCGTCCCCAGCAGCACGAACTGAATGGGGAGAGCGTCCATCAGCGCGTCAAAAATCTGGGCCAGGAGATCGAAGCCCTTCTGGTCGGCCAGGCGCGAGACCATGCCGATGAGCGGCACCAGCGGGTCCTCGGGCAGGCCGGCCTCGCGCTGGAGGGCCAGTTTGTTTTCGATCCGCAGGTCCAGGTGCTCGCGGTCGAAGTTCCGGATAATGTACTTGTCGGTGGCCGGGTTGTACTCTTCATAGTCGAGGCCGTTCAGGATGCCGAAAAGGCGGTCCTGTCGGTCCCGCAGGAGCGGATCCAGTTTCTCGCCGTACTCGGGGGTGAGGATCTCCTTGGCGTAGCGCTCGCTGACCGTGTTGATGACGTCGGCGAAATGGATGCCCCGCGCCAGCAGGTCCACCACGTTGGCCAGTTCGGCGATCTGCGGGTGGTAGATGAACCCGTACTCGTCGAGCCCGGCCACCTCCAGCACCCGGAAGCCGAAGATGCCCTGGTACTGCAGGTTATGGATCGTGAAGACCGTGGCGGTGCGGGCGAAGAACGGGTCGTCTTTGTAGATGGTCTTCAGCCAGTTGGGGACGATGCCGGTGTGCCAGTCGTTGCAGTGGATGATATCAGGCTGCCAGTTCAGCCGCCGGAGCATCTCCAGGGCCGCCCGGCAGTAGAGTACGAAGCGCTCACCATCGTCGGGGTAACCGTAAATACCCTCGCGGCTGCCGAAGTACCGGTCGTTGTCGACAAAGTACACCGGCACGCCCCGGCCGATGGTCGCCTGGTAGATCGCCACCGGCTCGGTGGTGTCGTCCATGGGCACCGGGAAGGGGTCGAGGACTTTCTGGAGGCCGAAGCGAACGGGGTCCACCCGCTGGTACCGGGGCATGCAGACGCGGATGTCGACCCCGAGGTCGTGCAGCGCCTTGGGCAGGGCGCCAGCCACGTCCGCCAGCCCGCCGGTCTTGGCGAACGGCGCCACCTCGGCCGCCAGGAAGAGCACCTTCAGAGGCGCGGTCATACTGGTCACTCCTTAACAACAGGCGCTGGGCCAGAGATCACCAGCCTCACTGGCGCGCGGCGACAGAGGCACCATCCCACGGGGTCCCTGGGCCACATTGCAGCCTCTGTGCCACACTGTCCTTTATAGCATAGCCGACGGCCGACCGACTAGGAAAAGAAGGGGAAATGTGACTGTCCCACAGGCGGTGGGTAGGGGACTGGACAAGACGGGGCAGACTCTCCTGGAATAAAGGCAGCACATCACCACACCCCAGGAGGCCTGCCC
>CACRXC010000126.1_pt1 | contig 36149 bp, 32 predicted proteins | sample 5377091 | NCBI WGS metagenome assembly CACRXC01 (sample SAMEA6061845, study PRJEB28556) | metagenome | reverse complement strand
CGGCTGGCCCGTGGGCGTGAGCATCTGGGCGCACAGACTCCACGGCTGCCCCGGCCGGAGCGCCTGCCCGCTCAGCGCCACAAAGGCCGGGTTGACGTGCCGTAGCCTCCCCTCCCCATCCAGCACCGCCAGCCCCACCGGCGCCGCCCCCAGCACCGCCTCCAACACCGCCCGGGCCGAGGCCACCAGGCGGGCCTGATGCAGAAGGCGGCGGTAGGTCAGGGCGCTCACCACCAGCAGGCTCAGAAGAAAGAGCACGAGCAGCCCCAGGACAGAGGCGGGCAGCGGTGCGGTCTCGGCGAAGGGGAGGCTGATCGCTATCAGGCAGCGGTCCAGGATCGGTGTCCCGTTCCGCAAAACATCGTCGTTTGTTTCACCGATTGATGTTCTGCTTCCTGCTTCACCGACCGGGTGCTCGGAGACCAGGACGGTCTCGGACCGTCCTGGTCCGCCGCAGAGCCGATCTCCACAGGCGTCACTTCCCGGGGAACTCCCGGTAGGGCCGCTCAGGACGGCCAGCCCGTAGTGCTCCAGATTCCGCGCCGCATTCCGGTCCCGGTCCAGCATCAGCCCGCACGCCGCGCACCGAAAGACCCGGCAGGACAGCGGAAGCCGCGGCCCCACCCACCCGCACGCCGAGCACCGCCGGGTCGAGGGGAAATCCCGCGGCGCCACAATCAGCCGGGCCCCCTCCCAGCAGCACTTGTACGCCAGCAGCCGCCGGAAAAGGCCCCAGCGCCCTCCGGAGCGGCTGGGGCGCGTCCACCCGTGTTCCGTCCGACAGCACCAGGAACGCCTGGAGTCCCAGGTCCACACCGACTGGCTTCCCCTGCCGCGGCGGAGGGTCGGGTCGCTCGACGACACACGTCAGGCTCACGAACCACCGGTCCGCCTCCCGAGCAATCGTGGCCGAGAGAATCCGCGCCTTCTGCGCGGTGAGCAGGGTCAGCAGCCTGTCCGTCCGCTCCTTGGTGCGCACTTTCCCGAGATGCGGCAGCTGCACGTGGCGGGGGAAGACCCGAATGGTGCCGGTCAGCCGGGCCTTGTTGTCCTCCAGGCTCTTCTTGCGCTTGAACCGGGGTCTTCCTGCCCGGCCCGCCCGCCAGGTGCGGAAGGCCTTCTCCAGGTCCCGGAGGGCTTCCTGGGGGGCGCACTTGGAGACCTCCCGCCACCAGGGGGCGTGCTCCCGCTTCCAGCGGTTCCATTCCTTGTGCAGCTGGACGGCGGTGGGAAGGGGGTGACCCTGCGCCAGCGCCTCCCGGCAGCGAGAAAGGCCCCAGTTGTACGCGAAGCGGGCGGCCCCCACGTGCTTGGCCAGCGCCACCCGCTGCGCCCGGTTCGGGTCGATTTCAAACCGAAAGGCTTGTTTAACCCTCATTCAACCGCACAGACGTTCGGTTGGATAGATGATAACAAAATCGCCAGCTGCTGGCAACCCCCAGGCAACTCTCCCCTCCCCCCATCGGTGGTTGGTGGCCGTGACGCGGTTGACTGTGAAGCGGTCTACCGGACTGTTTCTCCCTCGTCTTTCTGGCCTGGGTGCGGCCGGGGCCAGGCGGGCGGGTTCCGGCCGGCCGCACCCCCTGGCCTCCAGGGCCGGACCGGCGCGGAGCACTCTGTCATCCCGGGTGGTCCGCCGTCAAGGCCGGGTCCCTCGCCTCGCCTCCCTCTTTTGGGGGAGACCGGTCGGACCAGGGGCCGGCGCTCCCCCGGTTTAACGGGGGTTTTACAGGCGCTTAACCGGCCATTAGCGTGGCCGGGGCATAATATAGTTGCAGCCTGCCGGCCGCTTGTCTCCGACGTCCCGCGTGATCCTCTCACGATCATTATCGGCCGGGCTGGTTGATGTGGTCAGTCTGACCGGCGGCAGAGATGGCCGATGCGTGTCTGTCTGGCGTCGCTTCATCCGCGCCTCCCCAGCGGGCAGATCGCAGGGGTGGTGGGTCTGGCCAGGGCGCTGGTCCGGCTGGGTGTCGAGGTGCGCCTGGTGACGGCGGTCGGCGACGACCTGTTATCAGGCGATCGTCTGACGGCCGTGGAGGCCAGTCCCCCCTGGCGCTGGCCCGGCCGGATAGGCCAGACCCTCCAGCGGCTGGCGCGGGCGGCCTGCGCAGTTGATCTCGTCCAGCTGAACCTGCCCACCCCGGCCTTCGCCCTGCTGGGCGATCTCCTTCAGCGGCTGCTGCCGGTGCCGGTGGTCGTCGGGTTCGAGGCCCATCTGGCGGAGACGGGGCAGCTGCTGCGGGGCCGTCAGCTGTGGACGGCCCCCCGCTTCTACCTGCCCCGTCTGCTGGTTAACAACGGGCTCTGGGCCCGCTGCACCGGGCATCTCTGCGCCCGCTACATCGTCAGCAGTTCGCTCCAGGCGCGCGAACTGCTCGCTCTGGGCTACCCGGCCGCCCGGGTGTCGGTCCTGCCCAACCTCATCGATGAGGAGAAACTCCGGCGCAGCGACCGGTCCGCCGCCCGCCGGCGGCTCGGCCTCCCGGAGGGGCGGCTCGTCGCCTACGTCGGCCACTACCACCCGGTCAAAGGGGTCGAGACCCTGATCGCCGCCTTCGGCCGCTGTCGGGAGCGCCTGCCGGCCAGTCACCTCGTCTTGGCCTGGAGTGGGCTGGGCGACCCGCGTCCGGTTGAGGCGGCCATCGGCCGATCCCGACTAGATGGGCGGGTGCTGCGGCTCGGCCGGGTGCCGGTGGGGTTGCTCCTCTCGGCCGTCGACCTCCTGGCCCTGCCCTACCGGTTCACCATGGGCCAGAGCGCCTATCCCGGGCTGGTCCTGGAGGCGCTGGCCATCGGGGTGCCGCTGGTAACCAGCGCTCTCCCGCTGCTCCAGGAGCTGCTGGGCCCCGACCAGGCGGCTCTCCTGGTGCCGCCCGATGACAGCCAGGCCCTGGCGGCGGCGCTGGAGCGCCTGCTGACCGACCCCGTCCTGGCCCACCGTATGGTCGCGGCCCAGGCTCAGCTCTGGCACACCCGCCTGGCGCCAGCCGTGGTGGCCCGGCGTTATCTCGACCTGTACCGGGAGATTCGTTCCACCTGGAGCGGCAGGGGGTGCCGGTGAGCGCGGGACGGCGTCCGATCGCCGCCGGGCGGTCTCTGCGGGCGCTCTGGGACGGGCGGCCGGCGATGCTGGCCGTGACCCTGCTGGCCCTGGCTCTCCGTCTCTATCTTCTGGGCGAGAAGGCGATCTGGTGGGATGAGGGCTGGAGCCTCTACCTCGCCCAGAAGACCCCGGCCCGCATCCTCGCCGAGGCGGCTCCGACGCTGCACCCGCCGCTCCACTACCTCGCCCTCCATTACTGGCAGCGCCTACTCGGCGAGAGTGTGGTGGTCGCCCGCCTCTCCTCGGTCCTCTTCGGGGTGATCACGGTGCCGCTGGTCTACCGGCTTGGTGTTTGGCTGGGCGACCGGCCCATCGGTCTGGGCGCGGCTCTCTTTCTGGCGGTGGCGCCTTTCCATCTCCGCTGGAGCCAGGAGATCCGCATGTACAGCGCCGCCACCTTCGCCGTCGCCCTGACGCTCGGCCTGAGTCTGCGCCTTCTGCGCCGGCCGGCGCCGGCCCCGGCGCTCGGGCTGGGGCTGGCCGAGGCGCTGGCGCTCTTTCTCCACTACGGCACCGGGCTCATCATCGGGCCGGTGAACCTGATCGCGGGGATGGTGCTCCTCAGCGAGCGCCATCCCCGGCGTCACTGGACCCTCTGGACGCTGGCCCAGGCCCTGGCGCTGGGGCTTTTTCTGCCGTGGCTGCTCTTCTCTCGTCGCCACGCCACGGTGCGGACGGGCGAGCCCCCGCTGACGCTCGGGCACTACCTTCAACTCCTGGCCACGCTGCTGCCGCTGGGCGTCAGCGCCGATCTCGACCGCTACCTCTGGCCGGCGCTGGCCAGCGCCGCCCTGGCGATCCTGGGGCTGGGTGCCCTGGTCCGCCGGCCCAGCGGGCTGGCCGCCCGTCTTCTGCCGGTCGCCGGTCTGCTCGGGGGACCGGCACTGCTGTATCTTCTGGCCCTACCCCGGTCCGGCCTCTACGCCCCGCGGATCGAGGACCGGTATCTCCTGATCTTTCTGCCCCTCTACGCCGTCACCCTGGCGGCGGGCGTGGCCGTTCTGGGTCGTCGGTGGTGGCCGCTGGCCGGGGTAGCGGTCCTGGGACTCGGGGCGGCCATCGGCGGACAAGTCGCCGCCTACTACCAGCAGCGCTACCTCATCGCCGATGTCCCGGCCATGGCCCGGTTTCTCCAGGCCTACGTCGGCCCGGAGGATGTGGTGGTGCTCAACCCCGACCGCGACTGGCCGGTCTACGCGGCGTTGCTGGGACCGACCGCCCGCCTGGTGCTCATCCCCTACGGCGAGCAGATGGACCCAGGACGGGCCGCCCACTGGCTGGCCACGGTCCGCTCGGCGACCGTCTGGCTGATCGAGACGCGCGACGTCGCCACCACCGACCCGGCCGGCGCGGTCCGGGCCCACCTCCGGCGCGACCGCGATCTGCTGGCCACCTTCGACTACGGCACGGCCCGCCTCCTGGTGCTGAGCCGGGAGCCGGCGGCGGTTGTTTTCCGCGCCCGGCTCCCCACCGGCGCCCAGCGGGTGGATGAGAGTCGCTGGACGGCGGACCTGCTGCCCCGTCGGGTCGGGCAGGGCGTCACCCTCTACAGCACGCTGGTCTGGTCGGAGCCCGGGCCGGGGCCGGCCCGGGCCCGGCTGGTCCTGCAGGCCGAGGGCAGCAGGGCAGTGCTGGCCGGGCGGCCCGGCCCGCTCCCTCCGCTGTCGGCGGGCGGGCCCCTGGTCGGCCAGCCGCGCCTCGGCCTGCCCTGCACCGCTCCGCCGGGTCCGTACACCGCCTGGCTGGAACTCCGGCGCGGTCTGGCGGTCGAACGGCTCCCGCTGGGGCGGGTCGTGGTCGTGCCGACCGGCCCGGTGCCGATCGGTCAGCCAGCGGTAAGACAGCCGGCCAGTCTGGCCGGGGGAGTTCGGCTGCACGGGTTCAGTCTGAGTCCGGCGGTGCTGCGGCCCGGTCAGACGCTCCGTGTCACCCTGTTCTGGTCGGCCGAGCGGGCGCTGCCCACAAGTTACAGCGTCTTCGTCCAGGTGCTCGACGCCGCCGACCGCGTGGTCGCCCAGCACGATGGCGTCCCGGTCGAGGGGCGCTGCCCGACCACGACGTGGGGGCCGGAGGGTCCGCTGGCCGATGAACACACCCTCCCCCTGCCGCCGACCCTTGCCCCCGGCGTCTACCGCCTGATCGCTGGCCTCTACAGCCCGTTCACCGGCCAGCGCCTGACCGTCCAGGAGGGGCCGCGCGACCGGACCTCGGCCGGGAGCATCCTGCTGGCGCCGCTCGCGTCGCCGTAGCCGCTCACGGGAGTCAGAGTGAACAAGCGCGACTTCTACGCTCAGCCCCATGTCAGCCAGACCTATGAGGCCCTGCGCTTCGGCGGGCCCAGCGGAGCCTGGGTCAACCAGCGCGAGCTGCAGACCGTCCACGCCCTGCTGCCACCGGCCGGGCGGGTGCTCGACCTGGGCTGCGGGACCGGGCGGCTGGCCCTCTTCCTGAGCGACCGGGGCTACCAGGTGGTGGGGCTCGACACTGCGGCGGCGATGCTGACGGTGGCGCGCACCCGGCCGGGCAGCGAACGGGTGCACTGGGTTCAGGGCGATGCGCTGGCACCGCCGTTCGGACCGGGAACCTTTGACGCGGTGGTGGCCCTGCGCCTGGCCTTTCACTTCGCCGATCTGCAGCCGCTGCTCCAGGCCATGGTGACCGTCACCCGGCCTGGGGGCCGGATCGTTCTGGACACCTACACCTGGAGCCCCCGGGCGCTGGTGGCGTTCGGCCGGGCGACCTGGGGCGATCGGGTCTCTATCCACCGGCCCGGCCAGGTGGCCGCGCTGGCCCGGAGGCTCGGACTGACGCTGGTGGACCGGCAGGCCTGTTTTCTCTTCTCGCCTTATCTCTACCGACTCCTGCCGCTACCGGTCGTCCACCTGCTGGCGCGCCTGGAGGCGTGGGTGCCGCCAGGCTGGCGGGCGCGGGTGTTCTGGGCCTTCGCGGTTCCGCCGGAGGGGAGCGGACGCTGGTCGGCGGCGTTCGGCCCGATAGGCTAAAATAAGTCTCAGGTGAACGCCGGGAGGAGAGCCATGCGTCCGGCCGAGATCGCCGCCTACGAGGAGCGCTACCCCCTGCTCGACGGAGAGACGGCGCTCCAGATCATCCTGGCCCACACCCCGGTCCTGGCCAGCGAGACGGTGCCGCTGGCCGCCGCCGCCGGGCGCGTCCTGGCCACCGACCTCCAGGCCCCGCTCAGTCTGCCGCCCTTCCCCCAGGCGGTGGTCGATGGCTACGCCGTCATCGCCGCGGACCCCAGCCCGCGCCGGCGTCTGCTGGCCGAGGTCCCGGCCGGTCACCCCGGCGCCGTCACCGTGACCCCCGGCACCGCCGTGCGCATCATGACCGGCGCGCCGCTCCCCCCGGGAGCCGACGCCGTGGTCATGGTCGAACACACCAGCGAAGAGGACGGCTGGGTGGTGCTGCACCGGCCGGTGCGCCCCGGGGACAACATCCACCCGGTGGGCCTGGACGTCCAGGCCGGGGAGACGGTCCTGCGCCGGGGAACCCTCCTGGGCGCCCCGGAGATCGGCCTTCTGGCCACGCTCGGGATCACCCAGGTGCCGGTCTACCGCCAGCCGGTGGTGGCCGTCCTCTCCACCGGCGACGAACTGGTGCCGGCCGAGGCTCCGCTCCGCCCCGGCGCCATCCGCGATAGCAACCAGCCGGCCCTGCTGGTGGCCGTCCGCGAGGCCGGTGGCCTGCCGCTGGCCCTCGGCATCGCCCGCGACCGGGCCGCGGAGCAGGAGGCCCTGATCCGCCAGGGATTGGAGCGGGCCGACGTGGTGCTGACCTCGGGCGGGGTCTCGGTCGGCGGCCGCGACTTCATCAAGCCGATCCTGGAGCGCCTGGGACGGGTCCACTTCGGACGGGTGGCCATCAAGCCCGGCAAGCCCCTGACCTTCGCCACGGTCGGCGACCGGCTGGTTTTCGGGCTGCCCGGCAACCCGGTCTCGTCGCTGGTGACCTTTGAGGTCTTCGTCCGGCCGGCCCTGCGCCGGCTGCAGGGCTTCCGCCACCTGCACCGGCCCGAGGTGACGGTCTACCTCGAGCACCCGGTTCAGCCCAGCCGCGACCGGCTGGAGTTCCAGCGGGCGGTGGTGCGCTGGCACGGCGACCGCTTCCTGGCCCGCACCACCGGGCTCCAGGCCAGCAGCCGGCTCCTCTCGCTGGTGGGGGCCAACGCCCTGCTCAAGATCACCGCCGGGCCGGCGGTGCTGCCGGCCGGGAGCGCCGTCCCGGCCCTGCTGCTGGGCCCGGTCGAGACGTTCGCCGCCGAGCCCCGCTGACCCGGCCGCCCCCCTATATACTGCATTTGCAGCACCCGAGAGACAGAGGGATAGGACTATTGGGTGAGGTGGACGGCTTGACAGATTGAGTGGCGATGCCTAGAATAGAGCAGGCAAGCGCCAGTGGCAGTGCTGGGAGGACAGACCGGAGCCGTCCACCCCCCACGGACAACGCAGTCGGTCGGCACCGGGAAGGAGACTGAGCCCAGTCTCCTTTTCTGGTGCCCGGATCCCGGCGGTCGCTTGCCTGGCATACGCCGATCTCTGGCCTGTGTCGGGCCGAAACTCACCAGTCAAGGGAGGGATCATGACCGAGCAGAAGGGCACCATGACTGTCCGTGAAGCCGGCCGCAAGGGCGGCAGCCGGGTCAAGGAACTCTATGGCCTGGAGCACTACCGCCAGATCGGCAAGAAGGGGGGACGGACCCTGGCCGAGGAGCGCGGCCGGGAGTTCTTCATCGCCATCGGGCAGAAAGGTGGCGCCCGCCTGCGCGACCTGCACGGCCCAGAGCACTTCGCGGCCATCGGCCGCAAGGGCGGTGAGGCGATGAAGGCCAAGTACGGGCCCGACTACTACTCGCGCATCGGCAAGAAGGGCGGACGGGCCCGCAAGCGGACCGCCGACAACGGGCAGTAACCCGCCACCGACCACCCCGGCACGCCGTTGGGAGGCTCCCGACGGCGTTTCTGTTTTCGGCGCGCCGACCGGTCAGATCCCCAGAATATGGTAGCCCGAGTCGACGAAGAGGATCTCGCCGGTGATACCCCGGGCCAGGTGGCTGCAGAGGAAGAGGGCGGCGTCGCCGATCTCCGCGGGGTCGGTGTTGTGGCGCAGCGGCGACTTCTCCCGATGGTACTGGTACATCTGCATAAAGCCGCCGATGCCCCGGGCCGCCAGGGTGTTGACCGGCCCCGCCGAGATGGCGTTGACCCGGATGTTGCGCGGGCCCAGTTCGGCCGCCAGATACCGGACGATGGACTCCAGGGCCGCCTTGGCCACGCCCATGACGTTGTAGCCGGGGGTGGCCCGCTCCGAGCCCAGATAGGTCATGGTCAGGATGCTGCCTCCCTCGGTCATCAGCGACAGCGCCGGGCGGGTGACGGCGATGAGCGAGTAGGCGCTGACGTCGAGGGCGATGCGGAAGCCCTCGCGCGAGGTGTTGACAAAGGGACCGTTGAGGTCCTCGGACGGCGCGTAGGCCACGCTGTGGATGATGATATCGAGACGGCCGAACTCCTGCGCCAGACGGTCGTAGACGGCCTGGATCTGGTCGTCCTGCGTCACATCGCAGGGCAGGACCAGGGCCTCTGGAAGGGTGGCGGCCAGTTCGCGGACGTTTTTTTCCAGGCGCTCGTTCTGGTAGGTCAGGGCCAGGCGGGCGCCGGCTCCGGCCAGAGCCTGGGCGATGCCCCAGGCGATGCTGCGGCGATTGGCCACACCGTAGACGATGCCGGTCTTCCCGGCGAGCAGACGGTCCACACTGCCTCCCTCTGGGGCCGGTCGGGGCGCCGGCCCGTGGCGGTTTCCTCCCGTTCGCCGCTGTATTCTACCCGAGCCGGCCAGGCCGGGGAAGAGGTCCGCGGTCCAGCCTCCTGGTCGGCCAGGCCCCTCCTCATCAGCGCGCGGCAAAGGCCGCCTTCGCCCGGTGTCGTCCGCGCCGCTGTGAGAGAAGCCCTCTCGCCCGTCAGTCCGGGCGGCCGGCCCGCGCCGGGCCGGTCGGGCCTCGCCCGGGGGAACCAGCCCGGAGAAGGCGGCCAGGCTAGGGAGCGCTCTGCCAGGCTCCCCGGGCGTAAAGGTAGGCGGTCTCCAGGATCTGCCAGACGATCTCCAGTTCGGTCTGGTCACGTGGGCCGTAGACCATTACCACCGTCGGCGGAATGAGCCCCAACCGGGCCACCGGGTGAGGTTCGCCCCAGCCCTGGGCGACGACCTCGGCCGCCACCGCCGGGGGCAGAGCCAGGTGGAGACTGCCATCGGCCGGCGGGTGCAGATGCCCGAACTCGTGGTCGATGAGGAAAGCGTCGGGCGGGCCGCCGGCCAGGTCGGGTGGCAGAAAGAAAGCCCGGGCGCCGGGCACCGAGATCAGGCTGGGGCCGGTGATGACGCCGGGCAGGGCCACGGCCCGATGGAAGAGCGCCTCCTGGAGAGGCGGTGGCGCGTTCTGGTCGAGTTGCTGGTGGGGATTGGTGGGCGTCGTCCGGGGGCGAGGACCGGGGCGACGGGGCAGGCCCAGGACGGCCGGTGAGGGGATCATGCTGCACCTCCTGATATCTGCCTGGCGTCCGGCGGCCGGTGGACACCGGCTCAGTCCACGAACGGACCGCGGAAGCGGACAGGCTCGGGCTGACGAGGGCCGGCGATCCAGGCCAGGTGGCTGGGCCGCTCGGCCAGTAGAAGCCGGCGGGCCTCGTCGCGGGCGGGGGCCAGCTGAAACGGCCGAAGCGTCTGGCCCTCGAGCAGGTAGACCAGACCGGTCCAGTCGGCCGGGAGCGTGGTCTCCCAGCTGGCCCCGGCCGCCAGCCGGAGAGCATCGTAGGTGAGCGGGGTGTGGATCTGGACCGCGCTGCCCTCTCCGGCGATCCGGCGCCGGCGGCCGCCGGGGGCAGTGGTTTGCAGCGGGGCAGGTTGACCCAGAGCGGGAGGCCGCGGGTCAGGTCGGTGCCCACCGGGTACTCGGCGTGGCGCAGGCCCTGGCCGCCGGTGAGGTGCATCACCCGGCCGGCCCGGACCTCGACGGCCAGGCCGGTGCTCTCGCGGTGGGCGAAGCCGCCCTGGACGATGTAGGTGAGGATCGCGAAGCCCCGGTGGGGATGTTCGGGGAAACTGGCGTTCGGCGGCACGTGGAAATCGTCGAGCAGCAGAAAAGGGTCGGTGGCGGGCCAGAGCAGGGCGGGCTGGGGAAAGGCCCGGGCCATGCGAGCGCCCAGGCCCTTGGGGACCCACTGCGCGGCGTAGACCTGGATCATCGGTTCTGGCTCGTGTTCCGAATCTGGCCAGGCCCGGCGAGCGGGCTGCCGGGTGGGCCTGGAGGGATTGTAGCAGACGGTGCGGTGGGCCGCCCAGGGGCCGATGCGAGAAAAAAATTTTTGCCGTCGATCCCCGGGGGTCTTGCGGGGGACCGGGGGTCGACGGTATAATAGAGGCAGCGAACCCCGGTCCGACCGGCCCAAAAGGGGTGGGGTCCTAATCGCACCATAGTGGGATTGAAACGAGAGCCAGGAGCAGCGTCGGAGGGACGCCGAACGTCCTAATCGCACCATAGTGGGATTGAAACCCTACTTCTCTTCCGGCCACGGTCGCCCCGTGGCTGGTCCTAATCGCACCATAGTGGGATTGAAACCTGTATGGCGAGGCTGCTGATGAGACTTCGACCGTATGTCCTAATCGCACCATAGTGGGATTGAAACCGATTGGAGAGAGAACCAAAGTGGGCGAGCGAGCCAGTCCTAATCGCACCATAGTGGGATTGAAACGGGGGAAACACGACGCAGCGGGCCCTCTTCGCCGCCGTCCTAATCGCACCATAGTGGGATTGAAACGGGGGTGTATCTGCTCCTGCGCATTGTGCTGCTGCACGTCCTAATCGCACCATAGTGGGATTGAAACCTCCCCGCAGCGGGCGCAGAGGACCATGCTCACCTCGTCCTAATCGCACCATAGTGGGATTGAAACGGGTCGGTGTCTCCAGGAGCGGCACCAGCCACAGCCGTCCTAATCGCACCATAGTGGGATTGAAACCGACCTTGAGCGCTACTATGTCCTCCTGCGCGACGAACGTCCTAATCGCACCATAGTGGGATTGAAACGGAAACCACCGCCTGGGCCGGTCCCTGGGCGATGTGTCCTAATCGCACCATAGTGGGATTGAAACGTTTGAGCCCCACGCCGTGGTTCCGGCCGCCGCAGAGTCCTAATCGCACCATAGTGGGATTGAAACGGGGGTTCACACCCTTGACTCTAGCGGCCCAGCCGCGTCCTAATCGCACCATAGTGGGATTGAAACCTCCTCGGAAGCTTGTGCACTGACGGCGGGGGCGTACAGTCCTAATCGCACCATAGTGGGATTGAAACCCGGGCCAGGGTTGATGACCCTGGAGGTCAGGGGAGTCCTAATCGCACCATAGTGGGATTGAAACGCGAAGGCGAGGGTCAGTCAGGCTGTCCTTGAGACAGTCCTAATCGCACCATAGTGGGATTGAAACGAATGAAGAGGGCCGGAACAATGACGGTATAGGCGGAGTCCTAATCGCACCATAGTGGGATTGAAACGTTTGAGGCAACCCCTCGATCCTCACCTGGCTCGCAGTCCTAATCGCACCATAGTGGGATTGAAACTCCGGGGCCAGGGGGCACTGGTGCCCCGCCGGGCCATGTCCTAATCGCACCATAGTGGGATTGAAACTGCGGATGAGGACGACGTAGACTGCCGCCCCCAGAGTCCTAATCGCACCATAGTGGGATTGAAACGGAAGAGAGAGCACCACAACGGAGGTGAGCAATGCGGTCCTAATCGCACCATAGTGGGATTGAAACGAGTCTAACTGAAGAGATTGGGCAATTCCGTTCACCGTCCTAATCGCACCATAGTGGGATTGAAACCTGGACGGCGATCCTCAAGCCTGTCCTCGACGCCATCGGTCCTAATCGCACCATAGTGGGATTGAAACTTGAAAAATTGTTTCAAATCGTTGTATAATAAGACCTGTCCTAATCGCACCATAGTGGGATTGAAACTGATGATGTGCCCACCCCAGCGGGCGGAGCGCAGCCGCTGTCCTAATCGCACCATAGTGGGATTGAAACCTGCTCCAGCGGGACATCGGGGACAGGGTGCTGGTGGTCCTAATCGCACCATAGTGGGATTGAAACCGTCTCTGACTTCGTCAGAGACGATTAAAACTTGGTGTCCTAATCGCACCATAGTGGGATTGAAACCGAGCGGGCGTGAGACGCGGAGAATGAACTAGCGGAGAGTGTTGCTCTGTCTCCCCTCCACCGAAGATCGCAGAGGACTATTCCTCTCCCCCCGCGCGTGGAGAAGCCGACCGGGAGCACCCTCGCGGGCAGGGGACCAGAGCGGGCGTACACAGCCGGTTCGAAAAATCTCGCGGAAGCACTCCCGTGGATAGGAGACCGATGGGAGCCCTGCCTCTGCGCGCAGACGACGGAAGAAGGCCCTTCGCTCAGGCCAGCCGCGCCCGCCGCAGGAGCAGGGCGTTGAGCGCCACAATGATCGTCGACAGGCTCATCAACAGCGCCCCAATGGCCGGCGGCAACAGGAGCCCCCACCGGGCCGCCACCCCCGCCGCCAGCGGCAACGCCACCGCATTGTAGGCCGTCGCCCAGAGCAGGTTCTGCACCATCTTCTGGTAACTCACCCGCGCCAGCCGTAAAAGCCGCACCACATCCAGCGGATCGTTTTCGACCAGCACGACATCGGCCGACTCGATGGCGATATTCGTCCCGGCGCCGATGGCCACCCCCAGATCAGCCGCCACCAGCGCCGGCGCATCGTTGATCCCGTCGCCCACAAAGGCCACCCGCTCGCCCGCCGCCCGCCAGCGCTCGACCAGCGCCGCCTTGTCCGGCGGCAGCACCCGCGCGTAGTACTCGGCGATCCCCAGCTCCCGCGCCACCGTCCGGGCCACCGCCTCCGCATCCCCGGTCACCATCACCACCGCTATCCCCATCTCCTGCAACGCCCGGACTGCCACCCGCGCGCTCGGCCGGATCTGGTCGGCCAGGGCGAAGACGGCCAGCGGCCGGTCGCTCCAGAGAACAATCGGGCTGTCCCCCCGCTCCCCGGCCCGGGTCAACGCCGCCACCAGGTCCGGGGGAAACGTCAGGCCAGCCTCGGCCAGCCACTCCGGCCGGCCCACGCGGTACCGTACGCCCTCGACCAGCCCCTCAACGCCCCGTCCCGGCCGGGCATGAACCTCCGCCACCGCCGGAAGCGCCAGCCCACGCTCCTCGGCCGCAGCCACAATGGCCCGGGCCAGCGGATGCTCGGAGTGCCGCTCCAGCGCCGCCGCCACGGCCAGCGCCTGCTCCGGCGTGATCGCCACCGCCGTCAGATCACGCAGCACAAACCGCCCCTCGGTCAACGTGCCGGTCTTATCGAGGGCGATACGGGTGATGGCGTAGCCACGCTCAAACGCCTCGCGATTGCGAATCAGCAGCCCGTTCCGGGCCGCCAGACCGGTGGCCTCAACCACCACCAGCGGAATCGCCAGCCCCAAGGCGTGCGGACAGGCGATGACCATCACCGTCACCGACCGGGTGATAGCAAACGTGGCGTCGGCGCCGACCAGCACCCAGACCAGAAAGGTTAAAAGCCCACCCCCCAGGGCGACGAGGGTGAGGACAAAGGCCGCCCGGTCGGCCAGCGCCTGGTAACGGCTGCGCGCCGCCTGGGCCGCCCGGACCAGCCGCATAATCTGAAAAAGCGTCGTCTCGGTGCCCACCCGTGTCACCCGCACGGTCAGCACCCCCTCGGTGTTGACCGAGCCAGCCACCACCTCGTCACCCGGCCGCTTGGGCACCGGCCGCGATTCGCCGGTGAGAAACGCCTCGTTGACCGCCGACTCGCCGACCACCACCACGCCATCGGCCGGCACCTGCTCGCCCGGTCGGATGAGAATATGGTCGCCAGGCTGCAACGCCCCCACCGGCACGTCCTCGATCCGCTCATCCACCAGCCGGTGCGCTACCGGCGGCAGGAGCTCGACCAGCCGCTCCAGAGCCTGTCCCGCCTGCTGGACAGCCACCAGCTCGAGCCAGTGGCCCAGCAGCATCACATCAATGAGGGTGGCCAGTTCCCAGTAGAAGGGATGACCCGGCAGTCCGAGCGTCACCGCCAGGCTGTAGAAATAGGCGACGGTCACCGCCAGCCCGATCAGGGTCATCATCCCCGGCCGGCCGGCCCGCAGTTCGTCCCAGGCCCCCTGGACAAAGACCAGCCCGCCCACCAGGTAGATGACCGTGGCCAGGGCGGCGACGAGAAACCCCGCCCCCGGCACCGGCAGGGGCGGCAGCCCCACCAGCCGCGGCACCTCGGGGGTGAGGGCGAGGAGCGGAACGGTCAGGAGCGTGGTGATGAGAAACCGCGTGCGGAAAGTCTCGGGCCGATGAGCCCGGTGCCGGTCGTGCGGGCCCTCCGGCGGGTGCTCCGGATGGACCACGTGGCGGTGGACGGCCGCCGGCGGGTGGACGTGGGGCGAGGGCGCACCCGCCGGCCGGTGGGCCGCATGGTCGTGGTCATGCCCCATGGTGCCCCTCCTTACCGCATCCTACGCCCCTATTTCTACGGCCACCGGCAGGACGCGGCCAGCGCGGTCCACCGACGCCGACCATCTCCGCCCGGAGGCTTCGGCGGGGCGATCCGCCCTTCAGGGACCGCGGTGCCAGGTCTCCAGAAAATCGCCGTGCCAGGCGTGGTACCAGACCTGACCGGTGTAGCCGTTGACCGAGAGCATCCCCACCATCCGACCATCGCGTTCGATATCGATAGTCCGGTAGCCGTAGAACGTGTGGACCTCGCCGGTTCGGGCACCGGGCAGGAACCCCTCCAGGAACTGCTGGGCCAGCCGGAGCGCCTGCTCCTCGGTCACCGGCGTGGCCACAGTGACCGGCGAGGCTCCGCCCATCATGCCGTACTTCGTATTCCACATCATGGACGGACCCGGCTCGGTCATCACCTGACCGGTGTAGCGGTCCACCAGCAGTTCAAAAGCGAACGCCCGGGTGCTCTTCTCGTAGACCGGGACGTAGAAATTGAGGGCGAAGGCGTGGACCTCGTCGAAGGTCAGATCGGGGTTGCCCAGATTCGCCAGAGCGCGCTCGGCCAGGCGCACGCCCTCGGCCAGCCCCGGCGGACGGGCGGTGGCCGCAAACGGCCCGCCCATCATGCCCATCATCCCGCCCGGCCCCATCATGCCGCCGGGGCCCATCATCCCCCCGGGCCCCATCACGCCGCCCGGCATCATCCAGCCCGCCGGCGGCATCGGAGCCGCACCAGGCGCGCTGCTCCGCCCCAGTGACCAGGCGACCGCGGCCACCACCCCGAGCAGGATCAGCCCGACCAGCCCGCCGCTCAACCAGACCCACCATCGCTCACGCATATCGTGCCTCCTCAACGCCGCCGGGTCTCACCCGCCCAAGGGCGCAGAACCCGGACCAGCCGTCTCCCCTATCTATTCGCCCACGCGCCGGAGAATCCGCGGGGAGGTTCCCCTGAAACTCTCCTTAGAAGAGCCCTCTTCTCAGCCGGCCCCCGGTTCTGCTATCCTCAAAACCAGGACCGCGTCTGATAGCCGGGCGGCAGCCCCTCCATCGGCCAGGAGGTGTCCGATGTCGCTGGGCCTGTTTCTGGCCTGCATCGTGATCAGCACCCTCCTCATCTCCCTGGGGACGATGACGCACCTCCGGATCCTCTTTCTGCTGGGCAGCCTGCTTCTCAGTCTGGCCATCATCGCCGGCCTGGCCCCCAACTGGCGCTGGCCGGGCCAGCGGACGACCCGGTCGTCGTCGCCCTCAACCGGCGAGCAGCCGGCCTGACCAGTGCAGGACCGCTCCCCAGGTCGTCGCCGGTTCGGATCGCGCGCAGGGCCGGCGCCGGCGGGATCTTCACCCCCAACAGGGGATAGCCGTCCTGGCAACAGCCCACCAGCATGGCGGGCTGTTGCCGTCGCCGTGAGCACGCCTGTGGTCGAGAGGCGGGTCTCCCGACGGGCAAACCGGTGGCGCCACTCGCCAGGCCGGCCCCAGCCCGGCACAGGCTCTGCACTATCTCTTCCCGGCACCCCGGACGGGAGGGGACCGTGCTCTTTGAGGACCATCACCAGGCGGGGGTCCTTCTGGCGGAGGCGTTGCGCTACGAGCTTCTGGCCCAGCCGCTCCTCCTCGGCCTCGGTCCTGAGGGACTGGCGGTGGCCCGCGTCGTCGGCCACCACCTGGGCTGGCCGGTCCACCCCTTCACCGCCAGCGGCCCGGTGCCGTCGGTGACCGGCCGGACGGTCGTCCTCGTGGTCCACGGGCTGGAGGACCCGGCCCCGGTCGCCCCGGCGCTCCAGGCCCTCCAGGGCCAGCGTCCCCAGGCCATTATCATCGCCACCCCGGTGGCCCGCCGGGCGGCGGTCCAGGCGCTCCAGCAGGCCGGCTACCGGGTCATCGCCCTGGCCACCCCCGAGCCGTTCACCACCATCACCGACTACTATCGCCAGCCGCCGGCCACCTGGCCGGCCGCCGTTCCGCCGGCATCTCCACCGCCCGCCTGAACGGCCGGCTCCGGTCACCGCTCACACCCCTAGACGACCGGATAGGTCGAGAAAGAGCACATCCCCCAGATAGTGCACGGCGCCGCTCGCGCGAATGTCGCCGCGCCACCACCGCAGCACCCCCAGGGCGAGGCCCAGCGGCACCAGCCAGGGGATCGTCGCCGCCTGCTGGAGGTGATGAGCCGCCCAGAGGACCCCGCTGAGAACGGGCGGGGCCAGCGACAACCGGGGCTGCAGGAACCCCCGGAAGAAAGCCTCCTCGGCCAGGACGGTGAGCGGATACACGACCAGCACCTGGACCAGCAGAACAGCCCAACCGATCGGACGGGTGGCCCCGTATGCCGCCGGATCAACGGGCGAGAGCCCCAGTCCAGGAGCCAGAGACAGGGCGCCCAGCAGCCCCGCCGCGCCGCCCAGGCCCAGCAGCGCCCGACACCTCCGGCGGCGCCGCTCGTCCGGCGAGAGTCCCGGCCCCAGACCGAGGGCGGTCGCCGAGAGCGGCTGTCTCTCAAAGCGCCAGAGCGCGGCCGCCAGGACAGCCAGCGTCGCGAGCTTCCAGACGCCGATCCCGGCCGCGTAGCCGAGCGAGGGGAAGGTCCAGCCCGGCCGACCGCCGCCGCGTGGGTCGCCAGCCCGATCAGCCCGACGACCCCGGTGAGGGCCAGAACCCGTCCTGGCGGATAGAGCGGGGGATGGGCGGTCCGGTCGGTCATCTCCACCGCCTCCACGCCCTAGCCGTGCCGGGGCTCCAGCAGCACAACCTGGGGCTCCTCGGGCAGGGTGCCCTTGGTGAGGCTGAGCCGGGGCTGCGGCGTGGGCGGGGTGGTCAGCCCCATCTCCCGCAGGAACTTCTCAACCGGGTCCAGCGGCTGGGGTCGGCGCAGGTCGGGCGTCTGGTAGTGCATCGGCACGATCACCCGGGGCTCCAGCAGGCTGATGACCTCGGCCGCCTCGGTCGCCCCGATGGTGGTCTGTCCGCCCACCGGCACCAGCAGGACGTCGATCCCGCTCAGCTGCTCGACCTGGGCCGGCGTCAGGACATGCCCCAGGTCCCCCAGGTGGCAGACCACCACCTCGTCGAGGGTGACAGCGTAGGCGGTGTTGCGCCCGAGGCGCCGACCGTTCTCGGCGTCGTGGTAGGTCTGAACGCCGATGATCTCCACCCCCCGCACCTCATACTCGCCCGGCCCCTGGATGACCTTGAGGACCTGGCTCACCGCGGCCAGGTTGTTATGGCCCGGGTGCGGGTGGGTGATGAGGACGATGTCGGCCGTCAGGCGCGCCGGCAGCGTTCCCACCGTCCGGTCGTAAGGGTCGATAAGCACCGTGGCCTCGCGCCCGCGCAGGCGGAAACAGGCGTAGCCCAGCCAGACGATCTCCATCTCAGCCTTCCCCACGCCAGTCGAAGAGCCGGGCCGCCCGACGGGGTTCCAGGTCGCGGGGGCGGTAGGGCATGGGCACGTACTCGACCGAGGGCCGCCGCTGGGCGGTCTGGGGATAGAGACGCATCAGTTCGTAGACCTCGAGCGGCATATCGGTCGAGACCGGCAGCCCCAGGCTCCGGGCTTCGCCGACGGTGATCGGGTAGTCGTGGGTCCAGGTGCCGCTGGAGAGGACGCGGGCGATCTCGCGGGCCTTCTCCTCAGGCATCCGCTCGCGCAGGATCTCGCAGACCGTCCGCTCGACCTGGCGGATGGCCTTCTCGGCGATATCGGCCAGGATGAGCGTCTGGTCGTCGATGTCCTTGGGGTCCTTGCGCTCCAGCACCCGCAGGACCGAGGCCGCCGGGTACTGGCCCAGCTGGGGGTCGACCGGGCCCAGCACCGCGTTCTCGTCCATGACGATCTCGTCGGCCGCCAGGGCGATGAGGGTTCCGCCGGACATGGCGTAGTGCGGGACAAAGACGGTCACCTTGGCCCGGTGGCGGCAGAGGGCCAGGGCGATCTGCTCGGCTGCCAGAACCAGCCCGCCCGGGGTGTGCAGGATAAGATCGATGGGCACATCCGGATCGGTCAGTTTGATGGCCCGCAGCACCTCTTCGCTGTCGTTGATGTCGATGTAGCGGGCGATGGGGAAGCCGAGCAGACTGAGCGTCTCCTGACGGTGGATCAGGGCGATGGCCCGGGTGCCGCGCCGGGCCTCCAGGCGGTGCAGGGCCCGCATCCGGGCGGCCTCCAGCATCCGCTGACGAATGACCGGCTGCAGGGCGCTGATCATAAAGAAGATCCAGAAGAGGTCGAGGAACGTCACGCTCTCCCTCCCGCGGGCGTCTCTCCAGCCCTGGCTACCAGGGCCAGTATTCATCCGGATAGAATTTGGGCGCCGGCCGGCGCAGGGGGAAGACCAGCAGGAAGCCGGTCAGAAACCCCCCAACATGGGCCCACCAGGCCACCCCGCCCAGGGCGGCGACGTTGGGCACCGCCAGGGTCAGCAGGCCGTTGAACAACTGCGAGGCGAACCAGGCGACGATGTAGACCAGGGCCGGCACCTCGACGATCCAGGGGATGAGGAAGACCGGCGTCAGGGTGATGACCCGGGCCCCGGGGAAGAGGACCATATAGGCGGCCAGGACGCCGGAGATGGCGCCGCTGGCCCCGACCGCCGGCACGGCCGAGGTCGGGTCGATGCCGATGTGCACCAGGGCCGCCCCGACACCACAGGCCAGGTAAAAGAAAAGGAAGCGCCAGTGACCCAGGCGGTCCTCAACGTTATCGCCGAAGATGTAGAGGGCCAGCATGTTGCTGACGAGATGCACCCAGCCGGCGTGCAGGAACTGCGAGGTCAGGAGCGTCAACCACTCGCCCGGCAGGGGACTGGCCACGAAGCGGGCCGGGACGATGCCCAGCAGCCAGAGAAACCCCTCCAGCGCCTCGGGCGGCAACCGCAGCTCGATGAGGAAGACGACGATGTTGGCGCCAATAATGGCGGTCATCACCACGGGGAACGAGCGGGCGCGGACGGTGTCTTTCAGCGGGATCACGGACGCCTCCACGATCTGAGGGGCACCGGTTCTGGTCCTTCGCCGGTCCGGCGACCAGGCCGGGCACCGGCTATAGTACACAATCACCGGTTGCCTGTCCAGCCCACCGGACAGGCCGGCGCCGGCCGCAACGCCCGCCCTGACCCGCCACCACGGCCGCTGACCCGCCTCCGCCCGGCGAGACCGCCGCCGGTTACCGCTCCGCCAGCCAGGATCGCACCGTCTCGACCGACCCCAGGCGGCGAAGGCCCGGCACCCGATCAAAATCGCTATCGAAACTGACCAACGCCGCGAAACCGAACTCCTGCCAGGCCACGACAATGAGCGCATCGTGAAAGTTCAGAGCCCAGCCCGTCTCCCGCATAATGCCCAGACAGCGCCCAAACCATTCCGGAACCGCCGGATAGGTCCAGGTCAGGAGACTGGGGGGCAGCGCTCCCAGCAGCCTCGCCAGGACCTCATCTGGGGCCAGTCCGCGCTGGCCAGCCCGACGGATCAGAACACTCAGAACCTCGTTGAGGACGCAGTCCAGATAGAGACAGTGCAGACCACGCTCCTCCAGCACCTCCTGGATGGCCAGGGCGGTCCGGTGAAAGACATCACGCTGGTCGTAGAGAGCGACCAGGTAACTGCTGTCCAGGCACACTTTACTGATCGTACTCTTCAGTATCTTCAAGAGCGTTGCCTCCCAGGGCAACCGCCCCGGCCAGAGCCCGGAGTTTTTCGGCGGGCACCCAGATCGGTTCCGGCCGCGGCGCCCGCAACGGCTCCAGGACGAGACGACCCTCCTCAATCGAGAGGCGGAGGAGATCGCCTTCGCGGAGACCCAGCCTCTCCCGGACGGCCCGCGGGACGGTCAGCTGCCCCCGGGCTTTCAGGCGGACCACAACCATGGTGCTCTTTTCTCCTTTTTCAGATTTTCGCACTTACCAGGGTATTATAACCGGACCAGCCCTGACCAGTCCGTCCCCGCGTCCAGCGCGCGCTTCTGCTAAGCGACTTCTAAGCCGCCGCTATCGGCATTCTAAGCGGCCCGGCCTATCTTTCCAAAGTGGAAAGGCTGTCAAACACCAGCCGAAAGGAGGTGATGCGCCATGCTACGGGTGGCTGCCGTCATCACATTCCTCATCGGCCTGTGGTTGATCGCCTCACCGTTTGTGCTGCCCGTCATCGCTGGCCAGATCGGCCTGGAGACGACGCTGCTGACCGCCTGGAACGCTATCATCTGCGGGGCGATCGTGGCCCTCAGCGGTCTGGCCAGCTGGCTGGCGGTCCCCGGTCGGACCTACGCCCGGGCAGCCTGAGAGTCGCGCGGCTCTCGACCCGTTTCCCCGATCCTTAGCGCGGGCTCTGCCCGCGCTTTTTGTCTTTCGGTTTGCCCGGAGGGCCGGAACCGGTGTACACTATGGGGCAGGAGCATGGGGTGGAGGCGGCGATGTTGAGCCCGGAACTCCTGGACCTTCTGCGCTGCCCGGCCTGCAAGTCGCCGGTGGTGCTGGAAGGGGAGCGCCTGGTCTGCGAGACCTGCAAGCGCAAGTACCCCATCCGCAACGGCATTCCCATCATGCTCATCGAAGAGGGCGATAAAGCCCTGCACGAGGGCGAATAGGCACGGTCCCTTGGCACGCTCGCTGATCGCGGGCCGCTACCACCTGACCGATCGGCTGGGGCAAGGGGGAACGGCCACCGTCTACCGGGCGATCGACCTCCGCCTGGACCGGCCCGTGGCGGTGAAGATCGTCCGGCTCGCCGGACCGGCGGACGCCGACCTGGCCGCTCGCCTCCTGGCCGAGGCCCGCACCGTGGCGGCGCTGACCCACCCTCACATCGTGGCCGTCTACGACGCCGGCCAGGACGGCGACCTGGTCTACCTGGTGCTGGAGTACCTGCCAGGCGGCACCCTCCGCGAGCGGCTTCTCCGTCAGGGCCGGCAGCCGCTGGCCGAGGCGCTGACCATCGCCCGCGACGTCCTGCAGGGGCTGGCGGCCGCCCACGCCGCCGGACTGGTCCACTGCGACCTTAAACCGGAGAATATTCTCTTTGCCGCCGACGGGACGGCCAAGATCGCCGATTTCGGCATCGCCCGGACACTGGCCGAACGCCCCGCCGGCGACCGGACCCTCTGGGGCACTCCCGCCTACCTGGCCCCCGAACAGATCCGGGGTCAGGCGGTTGGTCCGGCGACAGACCTCTACGCCCTGGGAGTCATCCTCTTCGAGATGCTGACCGGCCAGCCGCCCTTCCGGGGCCCGGACCCGGCGAGCGTCCTCCGCCAGCACCTCACGGCGTCACCGCCCCCGCTCCACCCATCGGCTGCGGGGATACCACCGAGCGTGGCGGCGCTGATCGCGCGGGCCCTGGCCAAAGACCCCCGCGATCGCTGGCCGGAGGCCGGGGCCATGCTCCGGGCGGTCGACCAGGCGCTCGCCGCCAGCGCTCAGCCGACCGTCCCCCTCGGACCGGCGGCCCGGACCGGCGAGGGACGGACCGTGGCGACGCGCCCCCGACGCCGCTCCTGGCCGGGCTGGCTGCTCCTCGGCGGCACCGTCCTCGGCCTGGTCGCCGGGAGCCTCCTGGCCCTGCGCGACGCGCGGGGCCGTTCACCGGCCCTGCCGGTCGAACCGGTGGCCAGCCCCACGCCCGTGGTGGTCCGCCCGACGCCCACGCGGGCCGTGCCGGCGCCGCTGCCGACGCCCACGGGGACCGTGCCGGCGCCACTGCCGACGCCGACGCCGACCCCCCGGCCGCAGCCCACGGCCACACCGGTCCCGCCGGCCACCCCGACCGCGACGACACCGCCGCCGACCCCGACCCGGACCCAGCCCACCCTGACGCCGACGCCCACCCCACCGTCTCCGACCCCGACCCCGCTGCCACCGACCCCCACGCCCGTCCTCACCCCGACCCCGGCCGCCACGCCGACGCCCACCGTGCCCGCCCGCACGCCCACCCCGGTCCCGGCCACCCCCTCGCCGACGCCGGCGCCCACCCCCACGCCGGCTTCCTCGCCGACCCCGGCGCCGGTCACCCCCACCCCGACCGTCGGACCGGCCGTCTCGCCCACCCCTCTCCCCTCGCCCAGCCCGACGCCGGCCCGCTGACCGGCCGGACCGCCGTGGGTTCCTTCCCGCCCGCATCGCCGTCGGACCCGACGCCGGACCACCGTCTGGACCGACGGTCCGACACCCCCTCTTGTGACACCCGACCGCGCCGGCTATACTCGCCTCAGAACCGGGCAAGGAGGCGGCGATGAGCGGGACGGGAGCGATCCGGGAGCCGCAGGACGACCTGGGGCTGCAGGAGCTCCGGGCCGAGGCGCTCGATCTCCTCGGGCTGGGGCTGGTCGGACTGGCCATCGGGCTGCTCTTCCTGGCCGCGGTCGACGCCGAGACCCGCCGGCCGGGTCTCTGGCTGGTGGTGGGCGGCCTTCTGCTCACAGCGGCGGCCGGGCAGGCCTGGCGCTGGAGCCTGCCGCTGGCCTCGGGGCTGGTGGTCCTGGGGCTGGGCCTGAGCGTGGTCGCCGGGACGGTGGTCTATCCGGGCAGCCAGGCGCTCTACGCCCTCCCGCTGGTTGTCGGGGTGACGGGCGCCCTCTTCGGCCTGCTCCCGACCTGTCTGGTGGCGGCGCTGGGCTCGCTCGGCGTCCTGCTGCTGGCCCAGGACGGCCGGGGATGGGTGGAGGCGCCGGGGATGGTCGTCGGCCTCCTCTGGGCGGCGGCCGTCATCACGTGGCTGGTCACCCGCCCGACCCGGATCGCCCTGGACTGGGCCTGGCAGCACTACCGCCTGGCCCAGCAGCGGACCGAGGAGCTGCGGCAGCGGCAGGGCGAACTGGGGCGACTGGCCAAGAGTCTGGACGAGGCCTGCGCCCGCCTGGAGGCGATGAACTGGGAGCTGGAGCGGGCCCGCCGGGCGGCCGAGGAGGCCCGGCGCCTCAAGGCCGAGTTCGCGGCGGCGGTCAGCCACGAGCTAAGGACCCCGCTCAACCTCATCATCGGCTTCGCCGAGATGATGATGCACGCGCCCCAGGCCTACGGGGGGACCGGCCTGCCGGAGCCCTACCGGCAGGACCTGGAGGCGATCTACCGGAACGCCTGCCACCTCGCGCGGCTCATCGACGACGTCCTCGACCTCAGTCAGATCGAGGCCCACCGTCTGGCGCTGGAGCGGCGGACGGTCTCCCTCCGCCAGATCGTCGACGAGGCGGTGGCCACCGTCGCCACGCTCTACGAGCGGCTGGGGCTGTGGCTGCAGGTCGACCTGTCCCCCGACCTGCCCCTGCTCTTCGTCGACCCCAACCGGATCCGGCAGATCCTGATCAATCTCCTGAACAACGCCGCCCGCTTCACCGAGCGCGGCGGGGTGACCATCCGGGCGACCAGCGACGGACGGGAGGTGGTGGTGGCGGTGAGCGACACCGGGACCGGGATCGCCCCGGAGGACCTGCCCTACGTCTTTCAGGAGTTCTACCAGGCCGGCCCGCCCGGACGCCGGCGCGGGGGCAGTGGTCTGGGGCTGGCCATCTGCAAGCGCTTCGCCGAGATGCACGGCGGCTACATGTGGGCCGAGAGCCAGCTGGGCCAGGGGAGCACGTTCTACCTGGCGCTGCCGCTCTGCGGCAACGTCGCCACCGAGCCGCTGGTCCGAACGCCCGCCCCCCGACCGACCACCGAGCGGACGGTGGTGATCCTGGCCCGGGAGCCCGAGGCGGCGCGGGTCTTCCAGCGCTATCTCGACGGCTATACCGTCCTCTGGGCGGGCAGCGAGCGCGACCTGCGCCGACTGGCGGCCAGCCGGCCGGTCCAGGCCGTCGTCATCACCGAGCCGGCGGCCCAGCGGGAGCCGCCGGCCTGGGCCGGCGACCCGCGCCTCCGCGAGATCCCCGTCTTCCACTGTCCGCTCAGCACGCCTCAGCACCTGGCCCGCGAACTGGGGGTCCAGGCCTATCTGGTCAAGCCGGTCAACCCGGAGCGGCTGACGACGGTGCTGCGCCGGCTGGGACGCCGCCGGCGGGAGATCCTGATCGTCGAAGACGACCCGGAGATGGCGCGCCTCTTGACCGAGATCCTGACCACCACCTGGCGGCGGGTCCGCGTCCGGACGGCGGCCGACGGAGCGGAGGCGCTGCGGCTGCTGCGCGAGCGCCGGCCGGATCTCCTCCTGCTGGACCTGCTGATGCCGGGGATGAGCGGCTACGAGGTGCTCCGAACGCTGCGGGCGGATCCAGCCCTGTGTGACCTGCCGGTGGTGGTGCTGACCGCCCGGGGAGCCGAGGAGACCCCGGTCCGCGCCCAGGTGCTCAGCCTCAGCTGCGCGCGCGGACTGACGGTGGCCGAAATGGTGGCCTGCCTGCGCCACAGCCTCGAGGCCCTCACCGCCAGCCGCCCGCCGGCCCCCGAGACCGCCAGCCCGGCGGCCTGATCCGTCCCTACCGGGGCGCGGACTCCGCGACCAGCGGGCGGGTGCAGCGCTCCAGGGCGGCACGCAGGGCCTGGGGCAGGACTGGCTTGGCCAGGAAGTCGGCGGCGCCCAGTGAAAGGGCCAGGGGCTTCTCCGGCAGGACCGAACAGACGATGACCGGGATCGTGCGGGTGGCCGGGTCGCGCTGGAGGTCCTGGAGAACCTGCCAGCCGTCCTGGGTGGGGAGCAGGACATCGAGCAGGATGACGGCGGGGCGGAGCGTGCGGGCCAGCTCCAGGGCGGTCGGCGGGGTGCGGGCCTGGACCAGGCGGTAGGGCCCGCCGGCCAGATAGCGGCGGAACAGCTGGGCCAGGTCGGGATTGTCATCGACCAGGAGAACCGTCAGGAGCGGCCGGGTGGGGAGCGCGAGGGTGAGGGTCACCAGCGGCCCGGGGCCGGTCTGGGTGAGGCTGCCGCCCTCGGCCTCGACCAGCCGACGGGCCGCCTGCAGGAGGTCGGCGGCCTCGGCCGGCAGCGGGATAGGGACCGGTCGGGCGCTCAGGGTCAGGGTGAGGGCCGGAGGCGCGGACTGCACGGTCAGGTCGAGGGTGGCGGGGCGGCACTGCAGGAGCCCGGTGAGCAGGCAGAGGACGATCTGGCGGAGAACCAGGGGCGAGACGGTCACCGGCGGGAGATCGGGAGGCCAGGTGGCCTGGAGGCTGACCGGCTGGCCTTCGACCAGGGGGCGGACCGTGGTCAGGGCGCTCGCCAGGAGCGGGCCGAGGTCCGTCGGCCCCGCCGGGGTGGTGGCCTCGACCCGGGCCAGCTCGCACTCCAGGTCGGCCTGGGGCTCGGGCGCTGGCTCGGTGAGGGACGACGCGGTGGGTGGGGTGCGGACGAACTCCTCCCAGAGGGCGGTGGCCAGGGCGTCGAGGCCGGCCTGGAGGTCGCGACGGACCTGGCGGTCGCTCAGGTGGAGCTGATGGGCGATCTGCGCGGTGGACAGGCCCTCGCCGTACCGGAGGGAGAGAGCCTGCCAGCGGCGCCAGGCCGGAGCGGTCGGCGGGGTGCCGGGCGGCGGACGAAGGAGGGCGAGGCCGTTGAGGAGCCAGCGCCGGAGGGCGTCGGGGGTGAGGGGTGGTCCCCCGGCGGCCAGGAGCGTGGTCAGGGGATGCCGGCGTAAGAAAAGCGGGTCGTCGAGATGGGCGACGACCTCGTGAACATACTGGCGGAAACGCTCGGCCTCGAGCATCGCGCCCCGGCGGCCAGCCTCCCCCTCTTCCCGCGGTGCGGCGGGCAGGTGGCGCTGTCTTTATGCTACCATTCCCACCCCGGCGGCCGCAAGGCCAGTATCCGGGCTGCTCGCCTCTTGACCGGATATTGATGACAGCGGCGGACGGGAGCGCTATCATGGCCGCGCCAGTCCGGCACCATCACGCTCAGAAAGGGGAACGAGCCGATGCGACACCGGCGGTCGGGCCTCTTCGGCCTCTGCCTGAGTCTGCTGCTGAGTCTGGCGCTGGTCCGCCCGGTCGGGGCCCAGACCGGGCTGACGGCCGAAACTCCCCTACGCCTCTCGGCCAGCACCCCTCAGGCCGGCGACACCCTCACCGGCGACCGTGGGGGCGCCTTCCGCTACTACGCCTTCGACTACCCCGGTCAGGCCCAGCCGGTGACCATCCGGCTGACCGTGAGCGAGAGTTTCGGCGTGGTCGGCCGGCTCATCGGCTTCAATCTCTACGGACCGGCCGGCCTGGTCGGGTCCGGCCAGCCATCCCAGGGCGACCCGTGGGCCACCCAGGCCGACCTGACCATCGCCGAGCCGGCGCCCGGTCACTACCTGGTCCAGGTCTTCAACTACCTCCACGGGGCGACGGTCGCCTTCGGCCTGACGGTGAGCGGTCTGGGGCAGGCGCCGCCCCCGCCGCCCGCCCCCGAGCCGGCCGGCGCCCCGGTGGCTCAGGACGCCCTGGTCGCCTTCGCCGGGACGCTGACCGGTCAGGCCAGCGGCGCCTTCCACTATCTGGAGGTCGACTACCCCGGCGCCGACGAACCGCTCAGCGCCACGTTGAACATCGGCCCGCCGGCGCCGGGCGCGCCGGCCGCCCTGGGAATGCATCTCTACCGGCGCGGTGATCTGGTGGCGCGGGGTCAGGTGACCGAGGCGACCTCCCTCCGCCAGACGCTGGTCCTCACCTACCAGGGGCGGTCGCCCGACCGGCTGCTGCTGCAGATTTTCAACTACGCCCCCGGTCACACCGTGAGCTATGGTCTGCGGCTGACCGGTCTGGCCCCGCGTCCCGAGCCGGCCGAGGGGCACACGACACCGGACCGGGCCCGGCCGCTCGACCCGGCCCATCGGGCCTACCGCGCCACCCTCGCCGGCCGCCGGGCCGGGGCCCACCACTACTACCTGCTGGTCCATCCCGGCGGCCAGCGCCTGGTGCGGCTGGTCCTCAGCGCGCCGGGAGCCGGCGCGGTTGCCGCCATGGGTGCCCTGAGCCTCTACGTCTGGGACGGGGCGACGCTGGTGGCCCAGGTCCGGGCCGAGCCCGACGAGCGGGGCGACGCCCTGGCGATCCTGGCCCTCAGCGCCGACCAGGCCCGGACCTACGATCTGCAGGTCTCCCATTACGGCGAGGGCCAGACCACCCCTTACCGTCTGACCGCCCTGGGCCTCGACTGAGAGAGGATCATGTGGCGCCGGAGGCACCGTGGGCTCCGGCGCCGGTCTTGACCGCCGACCGCCCCGCCCCTATACTCCCCACCGGTCGGCCATCTTCGCCTGGAGGTGCCCCGTGCCCGCGAAAGAGGCCATCAGCACCCCGCACGCCGCGCCCCCGGCCGGCCCCTACAGCCAGGCCGTCCGCTGGGGCAACCTGGTCTTCACCGCCTCGGTCGGCAGCCGCGACCCCCGGACCGGCCAGCCCGCCCCCGAGGGCGACATCGCCCAGGCCACGCGCAACGCCCTGGAGAACCTCAAGGCCATCCTGGAGGCCGCCGGCACCTCGCTCGACCACGTCCTCAAGGTCACCCTCTACCTGCGCCGCCTGGACGACTTCGCCGCCGTCAACGCCGTCTACGCCACCTACTTCCGCCCGCCGCTCCCGGCGCGCTCCCTGGTCGTCTCGGCCGAGAACCCCGGCCCGGTCGGCTTCGACGCCATCGCCTATCTCCCCGAGCCGACCGGCTCCTGAGCCGGCCCCGGCCGCCGGGCCGGCCACGAAAAAACCGGGCCAGGGATCTGGCCCGGCCCTCTCCACGCCACCCCGCTAGGGGACCACGCTGACCACCAGCCGGCCGGCCCCGGACACCCTCTCCGCGCCCCGGACCATCGATCCCTCCGGCCACAGTCGGAACTCGGACCACGGACCGACCAGCGGCTGATAGCCCTCCTGCCCGAAGACCGCGCCGACCGTGAGCCGGAGATGGCACTCCTGCCCCGGCTCGACGGCAAAGCCGTTGGTCCGGGTCAGATCCGGCCCGCCCCCGTACCAGATCAGGACCAGGCCCCGCCCCCCCTCCTCACGGGTGAGGAGAGCGACCCCGCAGTCCACCACCGGCGCGGTGTAGCCGACCGCCGGGCCAGCCAGCAGACCGCCCCGCAGAAACTCGCGGACCACCTCCCGGGCCGCGTTGCGAACGGTGACCCGGATCTCGAAGAAGTGCTTCTGGCCGACCCGGACCGTGGCCGCCGGCGCTCCCTCCGGACATCCTCCGCCGGCCGTCGGCAGCGGCTCCAGCGCACAGGTGTACGGCCCCTGGCCGTCGAGATAGTAGGCGACGTCGAGCCCCACCCCCTCCGCCGACGGGCGCACCACCCCCTGACCGGGGCCGCTCCCGGAGGCCACCGCCAGCCCCAGAACCGGCCGGCCGGCGGCGACCAGCGCGGCCCCCATCCCGGCCGGCCGGCCCTCAGACGCCTCGCCCACCAGACGGTCGACCGGGCCCGCCCCGGGCGCAACCACCGCCGGGCTCTCAGACCGACCGGCCACCGCCAGACGCTCGCCCGACCACCGGCCGGCCTGGACCACTCCCAGAGCGATCAGCCCGCCTGTCAGAAGCCCCACGATCCCACCGGCCAGCCAGAAACGCCCGTGTCGCACCGCCATCCCTCCTCGCCCCATCCCCACGGCCGCTGACCCTTCTCCCGGCCACCCGGCCGGAGAGCCGGACCGACCTTTCCCGTCTCTGTCACGATACTGTAATGGACAGGCGGGCGGCCGCCTATGAGTACAACCCCTCATCTCCGATAGGGGATCACGGCCAATCTTCAGGAGCGCCGCCTCTGCCAGAAGGGCGACCGGCTGCTCCCCGCCGTCCGGCCCGCCGGCGCCGGCGACCAGGCCGTCCGGGCCGGCGCCCGGCCGGTCTGCCCGCGCCGGCGCGGAGCCGAAGCCGGCGGTGGTCGGAGCAGAAAAAGCGGGGCCGTGGTCGGCCCCGCTGTCTCCAGGCCCGGCCGGTCGCGCCAGAGGCGCCGTGGACGGGCGGACTATCCCGCCTGGCAGGTGACACTGCGTGGCGGGACCCCGCCGTTGGTGGTGGGCGGGCTGACGGTGCAGGTTATGGTCAGCACCGTGGCGCCACCCTGCGTCACGGTGATAACCGCGCTCGTAAAGGCCAGGTCGGTGATCGCTTCGGTCCAGCGCGGGTTCGGGCAATCGGGAGCCCCCGGAATCGGCGTCGGCGGCGGTTGGGTGGTGACGCTGAACGGTGTGGCGCCGTTCTTAATGGCGCTGGCCGGGATCGCCGTGATCCCGGTCACGGTGACCGGCGCGGGGTTCTGTCCCGGCGGCTGGGTGGCGCCCGACGGGGTGGTGCAGATAGCGGTCGCCTGCGCCTGGGCGCTGAGGGTGAGGACAACATCGCCGTTCCCCAGCCCGGCCAGTTCGCCGGCGGCGGTGAGGGTCAGCCCGGTATCGGTGAAGGTCGGTTTGGCGTTCCGGCCACCTTTCAGGTGGACGCTGCTGGCCAGGGCCCCGGAGACCAGCGCCAGCAGGAGCCCCAGCGTCAGGCCGAGTGCGCGTAGTGTGCGCTCCATCAAGAGCCTCCTTCGGGACGTTCTGGCGTTCAGACCGCCGGTGCGGTCCTCCCCCCGCGCCATTCGGACGCTGGCCCGAGCGCAGCGCGCCCGGCTGGTCTGGACACGGCTGGTCCTGTGCACAGGCGGTGCCAGCCCCGGGAGGCGAGCCGGGCTCACCGGCCGGTCGACCCGCGCCGGGTCAGACCGTCGGCGTTCCTGGGGAGAGCATCAACGGAGGGCGGTCTCCGGGGCGGATTCGGCCGGGGGGTCCACCCATTTGCCGTGGGCCTTGATGAGGGCGATCAGGCGGTCGTCGGCCTCTTCGATGGGGATATTCTTCTCGACGCACTCCTTGCCGACGTAGAGGTTCACCCGGCCGGGGGCGCCGCCGACATAGCCGAAGTCGGCGTCGGCCATCTCGCCGGGGCCGTTGACCACGCAGCCCATGATGGCGATCTTCACCCCGGTCAGGTGGCGCGTCCGGGCCTTGATGCGCTCGGTGGTCGTCTGGAGATCAAAGAGGGTCCGTCCACAGGAGGGGCAGGCCACGAACTCGGCCTGGTGGAGACGGGCGCCGGCGCCCTGGAGGAGGTCGTAGGCCAGGCGCAGGCGGCCGGCCAGGGGCGCCGGGCCGGCGATCTCGACCGAGTCGCCCAGACCGTCGCCCAAAAGCGCCCCCAGAGCGCTGGCCGCCCCCAGAAGGTCCAGGCCGAGGTCGGGGCCGGCGGTGTAGAGGAGGTGGAGCGGCAGGTCCAGGCCGGCCCGGTCCAGATGGGCGGCCAGCAGCCGGTAGGAGCGGACCAGCACCTCCCCCGTGGCGATGGCCAGGGCCACCACCAGGTCGTTCAGACCGGCCGTGCGGGCCGTTTCGACCCGGGCCAGCAGGCGCTCGACCGCCAGGACATCGGTCTCGGTCGGCGGGACGCCGGTGCCCGGCTCGACCAGCCAGAGGCTCCGGCCGCGCGCGCGGGCCGTCCGGGCCAGGGTGGCCAGATCGATCTGGTCGCCCAGCGGCTCGACCGCCTCGGCCAGGTCCAGCGCGGCGGTGGCCAGCGTCGGATCGGCGGTGCGGGCCACCAGGACCGGTCGGCGCTCGCGGGCGGCCAGCGTGCGCAGGGCGGCCAAGTCGCTGGCGTCCGTCAGGTCCACCCGCAGGATCTCGGCCACGATCTTGCCGGGGCGGTCCGGGCCGCGGAAGGTCAGGGCCGTCGCCAGCGTCTCCGCCAGGGGGCCCGGAAGGTGCAGGGCCACCGCCACCGGCTGGCGACCGCCGATGGCCAGCCGGCCGTAGTTCAGGGTCCGGACCAGGCGGCGGACGAAGTCCACCGGGTTGTAGGTCGGGCAGGGCAGGGTCTCGATCAGGACGCCGTCGGCCAGGGGGCGCCCCTGATAGGGGGCCGCCAGGGCCCGGGCCACCGGAATCTCGTTCTCCGGCTCCTCGGTCAGGGAGACGCGGATGGTGTCGCCCAGGCCGTCGAGCAGGAGCGTGCCGATCCCCACCGCCGACTTGATACGGCCCTCCGGGCCGTTGCCGGCCTCGGTCACCCCCAGATGGAAGGGGTAATCGAAGCCCTCGGCCGCCAGGCGGACCGCCAGCAGGCGGTAGGCCTGGACCATCACCTTGGGGTTCGAGGCCTTCATCGAGAGGACGATATCGTGATAGCCCTCGGCGGCGGCGATCCGCACGAACTCCAGGGCCGACTCGACCATCCCCAGCGGGGTATCGCCGTAGCGGTTCAGGATGCGGTCGGAGAGCGAGCCGTGGTTGGTGCCGATGCGCATGGCGATGCCCAGGTCGCGGCAGCGGCGGACCAGCGGGCGGAAGCGCTCGGCGACCCGTTCCAGCTCGCGCTGGTACTCGGCATCGCTGTACTCGCGGACGACGAAGCGCTTGCTGTCGGCGTAGTTGCCGGGATTGATCCGGACCTTCTCAACGTAGGGGGCGGCCTCCAGCGCCGCCGCCGGGCTGAAATGGATATCGGCGACCAGCGGCACCCGCACCCCCCGGCGCTGCAGCTCGGCCCGGATCTCCTTCAGACTGCGCGCGTCCTGGACGGTGGGGACCGTCAGCCGGACGATCTCGCAGCCGGCCTGCACCAGCCGGACGATCTGGGCGACGGTGGCGGCGACGTCCTGGGTCGGGGTGGTGGTCATCGACTGCAGGCGGATCGGGTGGTCGCCCCCGATCCCGACGTCGCCGACCATCACCACGCGGGTCCGGCGGCGACGGTAGCGATAGGGGCTGGCGGTGTAGGGCAGCCAGCGGGTGGCCGGCGTCTGGGTGGTCTCCGTCACCAGGTCTCTCCCCTCATCAGACCGCCGGCTCCGACGACCCGGCCGGTCGTCGGGCCTGGCAGGCCGGGCAGGGGCAGTGCTGACGCAGGTAGTCCCAGGCGTAGAGGCCGGCGTCGTGCCCATCCTGCCAGACGGGCTGGAGGGCGTAGTGGCCCACCGGTCGCAGGTCCACCAGGGTGGTCTGGGCCGGGCTGAGGGTCTCCAGCGTGGCCAGGAGCCCGGGGCGGCCCCACTCGCCCTGGCAGAGAGCGCAGGGGCAGAGCCAGCGCAGGGCCACGAACGGGAACACGCTGCGGTGGCCGTCGGCCCAGCGGATGACCAGTTCCTGGCGGCCGCGGAAGACCGAGACCTCGACCGGCGTCTGCTCAGGCGGGCGTGCCATCGTTCTCCCCTGCCCGAGTAATTGTAGCATATAAGGGCCGGGCGCGAACCGCGCTGGCCCGTCCGGTTCTGGGGGGGGGCCTGATCCGGCGGGCCGCTCAGCCGGCGGGAGGCGGCCGGGGCGGTCGTGGGGCCTCGGGTTCGGCACCGATGTTGCTGGCGGTCCGCTGATGAGGACTGCGCGGAGGGCATCGATGGATCTGGCCCGGGCCGGGCTGCCGGCCCAGCCTTACCGACATCTGATCGAAGAGGAGACGCTGGCGGCCATCGCCTGTCGGCGACGGGTTCTGGCCCGGGTTGAGGAGGGCCGCCTGCCGGCCGAGGTGCGGTCGGTGCTGGGGCACCTGCTCGGACAGGAGGCGCCGGCCTGGCAGGCGGCTCTGGCGGTGGCCCTGGGGTACGAGTTCGATCCGCGTCGGCTGACGGTGGACGAGGTGCTCCGACGGCTGGTGGGGATGGTGGTTCTTCAGGCGCTGGGGGCGGCGACGATTCTGGCCTCGCCGGTCAGTTACGCCGGGCGGTCGCGCTGGGATCTTTACGCCCCGGACCGGCGGCTGTTGCTGGCGGTGAACCGGATGGTGCGGGAGAGCGACGTGCTGACCCAGGTTCGGGAGACGCCGCAGCTCACCGTCCTCTGGGGGCCCTGGTCGAGCCTCCCCCGGCAGCCGGGGGTCTGGTATCTGCTGGAGTACCGGCTGACGGGCAGCGCGGCCGCGGCGGGTCCGGACCGTTTCGACGAGACGGTCCAGCAGCTGGCCCAGGAGAGCCGGTCGCGGCGGCAGGCCCGGCTGGACCTGACCGGGGGCGCGGCCCTGGTGGGGGAGTTCGAGGCCGTCCTGGCCGATCTCCGCCAGGCGCTGGCGGCGGCCATCACCCTGGCCGCCTGACCGGCCCCACCGGACTGCACGGCGCTCCTCAGCACCGAGTTTACATAATCAAGTCGTCCTCGCGTCCGCCGGCGGCCAGGGGACCGGTGCGCCGACGTTCCGCACCGGCCCGCCTGACTGTCCTGGATCAGCGGCCGCTGCGCGTTCCGCGTCGCCTCATCACATCTTTTCCGGGTCGGCCGACCAGGGTGGTTCCGCATCGCCGGGCCCAGCCCGTCTGAGCCTTCCAGAGAACCGGGCACCCTGCACAATCGGCGCGGACAACATCTTCTGGCGTTCCGGCCGAAGCGGCAGGGTCGCTGGCCGCGCGAGACTTTCGACCGGGGCGGGTGAGAGACCGCGGTTGACTTGACCTTGACACGGAAGAGCGGCGGTGCTAGAGTAGCCGCCAGCAGACACCCGTGCCTGGTCGCTCGCTCTGAGCCGACGGGGGGTTCGGCGGAGCCGGGACATGGTTCGCTACATCGCTGCGCGCCTGCTCAGTCTGCTCTTCTCCATTGTGGTCGTTTCGATTCTGACGTTTGTCCTGATGCACTCGGTGCCCGGTGGGCCCTTCGCCTTCGAAAAGCAGCCCCTCCCGGACTTTGCGATGCAGAACATCCTGCGGAAGTATGGTCTGGACCGGCCTCTCTGGGAGCAGTACCTGAATTGGGTTCGGGCCATGCTCCAGGGTGATTTCGGCATCCCCTTCCAGAGCCCGACGGAGACGGTAACCGGGGTCATCGCCCGGGCCTGGCCGGTCACGATCCAGGTCGGCATTCCCACGGTCATCCTCGCCTTCAGCCTGGGAACACTTTTGGGCACGCTGGCCGCCCTCCACCAGAACTCCTGGCTCGACAATCTGGTGACCTTCATCGCCACGCTGGGGATGACCGTTCCCAACTTCGTGCTGGCCATCTGGCTGGTCCTCATTTTCTCGGTCAAGCTGGGCTGGCTGCCGACCGGTGGGTGGGGCGAGCCGAAGCACCTGATCATGCCGGTCATCGCCTACGCCATCGCCCCGACCGCGGTTATCGCCCGGGCGGTACGGACCAATATGCTGGAGGTCATTCGCTCCGACTTCGTCCGGCTGGCCCGGGTGCGCGGGCTGCCGGAGCGGCTGGTCGTCTGGCGCTATATCCTGCGCAACGCCCTCATTCCCCTGGTCACGGTTCTCCTGCCGCTTATTCCGGATCTCCTGACCGGTTCGATTTTCGTCGAAACAGCCTTTGCCGTGCCAGGGATCGGACGGTTTTTCACCACCAGCGCTCTCCAGCGCGACTATCCGATGATCATGGCGATGATGATGCTGGTAGCCGTTCTCTGGGGACTGACCTATCTCTTCACCGACATTCTCTACACCCTGATCGACCCACGGGTGCGGCTCGCCGGCGAGCACACGACCCGGGGGTGAACCGATGGCGACCGCCTCGCCGGCTGCCACCGCGCTCCCCCGTCCGTCCGCGCCAACTGGCGTCTGGGCGGACATCGCCGCCCGCTTCCTGGCCAACCGCCTGGCGGTGGGCGGGCTGATCGTGGCCACCTTCCTGGTCCTGGGCGCGGTCTTCGCCGACCTCCTGGCCCTGGCCCCGCCGGACTACGCCGATTTCAGCGAGGTCCTGCAGTTCCCGAGCGTCAAGCATCCGCTGGGCACCGATGCGGTTGGTCGTGACTTCTACAGCCGGGTGCTCTACGGCGCCCGGACCTCGCTTCTGGTCGGCTTCAGCGTGCCGCTGCTGGCGGCGCTGATCGGGGTACCGTTGGGGGCGCTGGCCGGCTGGCGCGGCGGCTGGGTGGACTTCCTGCTCCTGCGGGTGATCGAGGTGCTGACGGCCCTGCCGTCGATCCTGGTGGCCATTCTCCTGGTGACGATCTGGGGCTCGGGCGTCGAGAAACTGATCCTGTACATGGCGGCGACGAGCTGGGTCGGGGTCGCTCGCCTGACCCGCGCTCAGTTTCTGGCCCTGCGCGATCGGGAGTACGTCCTGGCCGCCCGGGCGCTGGGCGCCAGCGACCGGCGGATCATGCTCCAGCACATCCTGCCCAACGCCGCCGGGCCGATCCTCGTCGGGATGATGACGGCCATTCCGGGGGCCATCTTCGGCGAGGCCGGGCTCTCGTACCTGGGACTGGGCGTTCAGGACCCGGTCCCCAGCTGGGGGAAGATGGTGGCTGAGAGCCAGGCCTACATCCAGATCTACTGGCACCTGGCGCTGGTGCCGACCGTGCTGATCGCGGTCACGATGCTGGCCTTCACCTTCGTCGGGGATGGCCTGCGCGACGCCTTCGACCCTTATATGCGCCAGTAGGGGCGGGACCCGCGCCAGCCGGACCGGGCCGCCCGTGGCGCTGCCAGGGAGAAACAGGGGAGGGAAGGACCGATGAGCCAGTCGAAACGCGTCAGCCGACGGGCGTTCCTGACCACCATGGGGGCGCTCGGCGCCACCGCCGTCTGGGCGGCCTGCGCGCCGGCGGCCGCCCCCACGCCGACGCCCGCGCCGCCCCCGGACTTCACAGCCTGTTCGCCGGG
>CACRXC010000124.1_pt1 | contig 36292 bp, 32 predicted proteins | sample 5377091 | NCBI WGS metagenome assembly CACRXC01 (sample SAMEA6061845, study PRJEB28556) | metagenome | reverse complement strand
TCCAGGTGGCGTGAGGAGAAGGGCCCCGAAGAAACAGCCGAGAGGCGCAGGAGAGCCCTTTCCCCAAACTCGCCCACCGTCCGTGTGACAGTGCCGGCCGCGCCGCCTCTTGACAGCCCCCCGCCGCGTTGCCTATGATCGAGACAGGCCCCGAGATCTGCTGGCGCACGAGAGTGCGGTCGCTGGGCCTTTTGTCTTGGAGAGAGGTGGCGCGACAGGGAGTGCCGTATGGAGAGGGCGACCATCCTGATCGCCGATGACGATGCCGATATCCGGGCGATGCTGAGCGACTTTCTGGGCAGCCACGGCTACCGCGTCATCGAGGCGGCGAGCGGGAGCGCGGTGCTGGCGGCCTGTCAGAACCCGGAGGGGCCGCAGCCAGACCTCATCCTGATGGACATGCGGATGCCCGAGCTGAACGGGCTGGAGGTCCTGCAGCGGCTGCGAGACCTCAGCAGCGAGACCGGGGTCGTGGTGATGACCGCCTACGGTTCCTCCAGTAACGCCATCCGGGCGATCCAGCTCGGGGCCTACGACTACCTGACCAAGCCCTTCGATATGGAGGAGGTGCTGGCCACCGTTCGCCGGTACCTCGAGTACCGCCAGTTGAGTCAGGAGGTCAAGAACAGCCGGCGGACCACCACCCCCCGCGACCCCGCCGAGCGGATCGTCGGGCGCAGCCCCAGGATGCTCGAGGTCTACAAGATCATCGGCCGGGTGGCCCAGAGCGACGCCACGGTGCTCATCACCGGCGAGAGCGGCACGGGCAAGGAGCTGGTGGCCGAGGTGATCCACCAGAACTCGCCCTACCGCAACGGCCCTCTGGTCAAAGTCGGCTGCGCCAGCCTGCCCGAAACTCTGCTGGAGAGCGAACTCTTCGGCCACGAGAAGGGCTCGTTCACCTCGGCCTATACCCAGCGCAAAGGTCGCTTTGAGCTGGCGCACAAAGGCACGATCTTCCTCGACGAGATCGGCGAGATGACCCTGGCCACCCAGAAGAAACTCCTGCGTGTGCTGCAGGAGAAAGAGTTCGAGCGGGTCGGCGGGTCCACCCCGATCAAGGTGGACTGCCGGGTTATCGCCGCCACCAATCGCGACCTGGCGGCCGAGGTCGCCAGGGGCAACTTCCGCGAGGACCTTTACTACCGGCTGAACGTTATCCGCATCCATCTCCCGCCCCTGCGGGAGCGGCGGGAGGATATCCCGCTGCTGGTCGAGCACTTTCTGGACAAGCACCGCCTGAGCCCGACCGCACCGCCCGCCCGGATCTCACCCGAGGCGATGGAGCGGCTGATGGCCCACGACTGGCCCGGCAATGTGCGCGAACTGGAGAACACCATCGCCCGGGCCGTGGTTCTGGCTCAGGGAGGCGTCATCACCCCCGAGCACCTTATCCTGATGGACCGGGCGGTCGACCGCGCCGCCCGCGCCCACCTGGACCTGAACACGTTCTTCGAACGGCGGCTGCGTCTGGCCGAGGCGGTGATGGAGTTCGAACGACGCCTGATCATCGAGGCCCTGGCCCGGACGAGCTACAACCCGGCGCTGGCGGCGGCCCTGCTGGGGCTTGATCTGGCCACGCTGGAGGCCAAGGCGCGCGATTACGGCATTCCGCTCGACCCGACGGCCCTCGGGCGTCACGCGACGGTCAACATGTAACCGGCCCGCGGGGGGGGTCGTCAGGAATTTGTCAAAAGCGCCTTCCACGGGCGCAATTGCTTGACGCTGGGCTCCTCGCCTCCTACAATTGGGCCGAAAGGCGTGGCGAGATCTCGTGGGAGGCAGGCCCAGCACCATGACGCTCAAAGAGACTGCTCCCGCCGTCACGGTGGCGCAGCGGGAGGCCGAGGGCCCGTTCATCATCTGCGACAACCTGGTCAAGATCTACAAAGTGGCCGAACTGGAGGTGGTCGCCCTCCAGGGCCTCGACCTCGAAGTCCGACGGGGCGAACTGATGGCCATCGTCGGCAACAGCGGGAGCGGCAAGACCACGCTCCTCAACATCCTGGGCGGCCTGGACCGCCCGTCGGCCGGCCGGGTGATCGTCGGCGGCATCGATCTGCTGAAACTCTCCGACCGTCAGCTGGTGAAGTACAAACGGGAGATGGTGGGGTTCGTCTGGCAGCAGACGGCCCGCAATCTCATCCCGTACCTGACGGCGCTGGAGAACGTCGAACTGCCGATGCTCATCGCCGGGAAGAGCGGTCCCCAGGCCACCGCCTGGGCCAGGGAGCTGCTGGAGGCGGTCGGGCTGGGCCACCGGCTGCACCACAAACTGGCCACTCTGTCCGGTGGTGAGCAGCAGCGGGTGGCCATCGCCATCGCTCTGGCCAACCGCCCGCCGCTGCTGCTGGCCGATGAGCCGACTGGCTCGGTCGATACCCGCACCGCCGACCAGATCTTCGCGATCTTCCGGCAGATCCGTGACACCTACGGCACGACGGTCATCATCGTCACCCACGATATCGGGGTGATGGCCAAAGTCGACCGGGTGGTGGCGATCCGCGACGGAAAGACCAGTTCGGAGCTGATCCGGCGGCTGGACATCAATCTGGAGGACTACGACGGCCGGACCATCGCCGTCGGCGAAACCCACGATGAGTTCGTGGTGCTGGACTCGGCCGGACGCCTGCAGATCCCCAAGGAGTTCCGCGATAAACTCGGCATCAAAGGCAAGGTCGTGCTGGAGCTGGTGGATAACCAGATCATCATCAAACCGGTCACCGAGAGCACGCAGCGATGAGTGGGCAGCCAGTCGTCCGCGCGGTCAACGTCACCCGTGTCTATCCGATGGGCAGCGAGGAGGTCCACGCTCTGCGCGGGGTCTCGCTTGAGGTCGAGCAGGGGGTGCTGATCGGCCTGATGGGACGCTCGGGCTCGGGCAAGACCACCTTTCTCAATATCATCGGCGGGCTCGACCGCCCGACCTCGGGCGAGGTCTACCTCGACGGCCAGAGTCTGAACGCCCTGAGCGACCGGGAGCTGACCGAACTGCGCCGGCACAAGATCGGGTTTGTCTTCCAATCGTTCGCCCTCCTGCCGGTTCTCTCGGCCTTTGAGAACGTGGAGCTGCCGATGCATATCGCCGGGGTGCCCCGGAAGGAGCGTCAGCGGCGGGCGGCTGAGCTGCTCGAGCTGGTCGGCCTGGCCAAACGGATGCACCACCGTCCCTACGAACTCTCCGGTGGTGAGCAGCAGCGGGTGGCCATCGCCCGGGCCCTGGCCAACCGGCCCTCGCTCATCCTGGCCGACGAGCCGACCGGCGAACTGGACAGCGTGACCGGTCTGCAGATCATGCGGCTCTTCCGGCGGATCGTCGCCCAGGAGAAGGTGACGGTGATCATCGCCACCCACGACCTGCTCATCTACGAGATCGCCGACCGCACCTACCAGATGGTGGATGGCACGCTGCGGCTGGCCGAGCGGCCCCTGGAACTGGGCGACGTGCGGACCTGAGGTGAGACCATGCGGGTGATCATCCTGGGCTGCGGACGCGTCGGCGCCAAACTGGCCGAACTCCTCGACGCCGAGGGGCACGAGGTCGTCGTCATCGACCGCGACCCGGAGGCCTTCCGCCGGCTCCCGCCGAACTTCAAGGGCACGGTGGTGGTCGGCGTGGGGATCGATGAGGATGTCCTGCGCCGGGCCGGGATCGAACAGGCCGACGCCTTCATCGCCCTGACCGCCGGCGATAACACCAATGTGATGGCCTCGCAGATCGCTCAGCACGTGTTCAAGGTCCCCACGGTGATCAGCCAGATCAAGGACCCGATCCGCGAGGAGACCTTCCATATGCTGGGCATCGACACGGTCAGCCCGACGATCCTCGGCGCCGACAAGATCCGCGAGGTGATGGCGATCTGACGCGCGCCCGACCGCCAGAGAGCAAACGCCCGCACCCACCACTCCCGGGCCGAAGGCCGCGGGGGCAGGTGGCGGTGCGGGCCGACGGAGCACTGTGAGCGGACAGTCAGGCCCTGGGCTCGGCCGCCAGATGAGGCTGGAGACTCCGCAGCAGCTGGGCCTTGGGCATGTAGCCGACCAGTCGCTCGACCGGCTTCCCGCCCTTGAACAGGATCAGGGTCGGGATGCTCATAATGCCGTACTGCTGCGCGATCCGCGGGTTTTCGTCGACATCGACTTTCACAACCTTGAGTTTCCCGGCCTGCTCCCGCGCGATCTCCTCGATGATCGGCGCCAGCATGCGGCAGGGACCGCACCAGGTCGCCCAGAAGTCGACCAGGACCGGGACCTCGGCCTTCAGCACCTCCTGCTCGAAGGTCGTGTCGGTGACGGCGATGGTGTTGGCCATTCTCACACCCCAGTGGTGTAAAATCGGGCCGGTCGCAGTGCGAGCAGCCTTTCGGCATCATTATACCGACCCGGCCCGACGCCTGTCGAACCGCCCATGATCGTCGTGGGGCTCATGTCCGGGACCTCGGCCGACGGGGTCGACGCCGCCGTGGTGGAGTTCGCCGAACGGGGCGGGCGCTGCCGGCTCACCCTTCGCGCCTTCGTCCACCAGGACTATCCGGCGGACCTGCGCGCCGCCGTCTTTCGGGCGTGCTCACCAACCACCGGCACGGTCGACCACCTCTGCCGGCTCAATGTGCTCCTGGGGGAGGCCTTCGCCCAGGCCGCGCTGGCGGCCATCCGGGCCGCCGGCCTGGAGCCCGAGGCCATTGACCTCGTCGCCTCTCACGGCCAGACCGTCTTCCACCAGGCCGGACCGACCGACTGGCCGCGCGCAACGCTCCAGATCGGCGAGCCGGCGGTCATCGCCGAGCGCACCGGCCTCACCACCGTCGCCAATTTCCGGCCCCGCGACCTCGCCGCCGGCGGCCTGGGCGCGCCGCTGGTCAGCTACGTGGACTACCTCCTCTTTCGCGACCGCCGGCGGTGCCGGGCGATCCAGAACCTCGGCGGGATCGCCAACGTCACGGTCCTCCCACCGGGGGCCGGACCGGAGGCGGTCTTCGCCTTCGACACCGGCCCGGGCAACATGGTCATCGACGCCGTGGTCGAGCGCCTGACCGGCGGGGCTCTCCGCTGCGACCGGGACGGCCGGCTGGCGGCCCGGGGACGGCCCGACGAACGGATCCTGAGCCACCTCCTGGCCGACCCGTACTTCCAGCAGCCCCCGCCCAAGACGACCGGGCGGGAGCGGTTCGGGGCTCACTACGCCGCCCGGCTCCTGGAGCTGGCGGCCGGTCTCCCGGTCGAGGACATCGTGGCCACGGCCACCATGCTGACCGTTCGCTCCATCGCCGAGGCCTATCGGCGCTTCCTGCCGCCGGTCGACGAGGTCATCCTGGGCGGCGGTGGCAGCCACAACCCAACGCTGGTGGCCTGGCTGCGGGCGGCCCTGGCCCCGGCCCGGGTCCGGACCCACGCCGAGTTTGGCCTGCCCGATCAGGCCAAGGAGGCGCTGGCCTTCGCGGTCCTGGGCTACCAGGCCCTGCACGGCCGGCCCAACACCCTGCCGGGCTGCACCGGCGCCCGGCGGGCGGTGGTGGCCGGGACGCTCGTCCCGGGACGGAACTACCGCGCCCTCCTGGCCCGGATCGCCCGCCGGCGGCGTGAGCCCCGGACCTGGGTCTTCGTCACCAGCCCTTGGTCAGGCTGACCTTCTCCAGGAGCATCTGGAGTTCGTGGGCCAGTTTCTCGTGGACCACCAGCCACTCCCGCAGCTGGTGAGCCGTGCCGGGGTCACCCAACTGCTCGCACTGGCCGATGTGCGGGCGGACGTGAACGATGATCTCCTGGTTGATGGCCAGATCGTTCTCGACCATCCGCCGCAGATCGAGGATGCCCTCGGGCTCCGGCTTGACGTAGGCGTGCTGTTCCAGCTGCGCCGGGCCGCTGACCGGCACGCCGCCGAGGTAGGTGATGCGCTCGGCGATCTCGTCAGCCATCTCGCGGACCGCCTCGGCGTGCTTGTCGAAGAGCTTGTGCAGGTCGCGGAAGTCCGGCCCGGCGACCACCCAGTGGTGCTTCTTGTACTGGTGGTAGAGGACGTACTCGCTGCCCAGGTGCCGGTTGAGCCAGTCGCAGATCTGGCGCGCTGCCGTCAGGTCGAGGCGCAGCGGGTTCTCGACGACCTCCCCGAGACGCTGGCGGATGATTTCGGTCACGTGGGCCATGCCATCCCTCCGGCGGTGATTCTGGACGGCCGCCGCCGTCCGCCGTCGTCGGGGCAGATTTCGTGCCGTGGGCGACCGTCGGTCAGAGCGCGATCAGGTTGGTCTGGTAGAGCTGCTCGAAGAGGGTCTGCCAGGCCTCCGGACTGCCCTGCAGCCGGATGAAATCGGCCGCCAGTTCGTGGGGCATCCGCGGGGTCAGCAGGAAGACCGCCCGGCGCTGGCGGTAGCGTTCGGTCAGAACCGTCACCAGGTGCTCGACCTCGTGCGGATGGGCCGGACGCACATCGCTCAGGATCAGCAGGTCGCAGAAGCGCATCTGGAAGAACATATCGTGGGAGACGCGCCCGGCGATCTGGTACTCGCGCTGCTCGGGCGTGGGCGGCTCCTGTGTCCCCCCGACCGGCTGGGGCGCGTGGGTGGGCAGTTCGACCTTGAGCATGTAGGCGTTGAGGGCGAAGTCCCGCCAGGGCACGAGATAGTAGGAGATGAACGGTCGGTACTCGGCCAGACGGTCGCTGACGAACTGGGTGATCCGCGCGGCCCGCTGACGGTTGGCGTTGAAGATCACCCAGCCCTGGCCCTCGCGCAGCCGGGCCTCGATGCTGGCAAAGTACTGGCTGAGACGGCCCAGCAGGTCCCGGTCCTGGAGCGAGATGTTCTCAAGCAACATCGGTCACAGGGCCTCCCTCCGGATAGCGGCCTACCGCCTGAAGACATTTTAGCACAGGACCGGGTGGCCTGCGGGCGCGCCCGCTCAGCCGGCGCGCGCTGCGGCCGCCTCCAGCACGGCCAGCGTCTCGGCGGCGCAACGCTCCCACGAGAACTGTCGGGCGCGGGCGAGCCCGCGCGCCCGGAGATCGGCGTGGAGCCCGGCGTCGTCGGCGATCCGGGCCATCGCCTCCGCCCAGGCCGCCGGGTCGTGGGGGTCAAGGAGCAGGCCGGCCGGCCCGACCACCTCGGGCAGCGACGACGTCCGGGCGGCCAGGACCGGCGTCCCCACGGCCATCGCCTCCAGCACCGGAAGACCGAACCCCTCGTAGAGCGAGGGGAAGACCAGGGCGACGGCCGCGTTCAGCAGCGCCGGGAGGTCCTCCGCCGGGACGTAGCCCAGGAAATGCACGCTCTCGCCCAGCCCCAGGCGGCGGGCTGCCGTCTGGAACTGTCCCGCCTGGTAGCCGGGGGCGCCGGCCAGGGCCAGGTGGTGAGGCCGGCCGGTCGCCCGGAAGAGGGCGAAGGCCCGCAGGAGCAGGCCGATGTTTTTGCGCGGATGGAGGCTGCCGATAAAGAGAAAGAACGGTCCGGTCAGACCGTAGCGGGCAGCCACCGCCCGGGCCTGGTCCGGGGGCAGGGGGCGGTAGATCGGGTCGCAGCCCAGCGGCACCACCCGAATACGGTCGGCGGGCACGCGGTAGTGCCGGATGAGATCCTGGCGGGTGCTCTCCGAATCGGCGATGAGCAGCGTGGCCGCCCGGCAGTTGAAGCCGGTGCCCAGGTAAAGATAGAGCCAGCGGAGGGGTGGATGGGCTCGCGGATAGTAGAGATAGCCCAGGTCGTGGACCGTGACCACGCTCCGGGCTGGCCGGACCACCGGCAGGACATGGGCCGGGACGAACAGGAGATCGGGCGGCCGGCGGGCCATCTCCCAGGCCAGCCGGCCGTGGGTCCAGAGTCGGGGGAAGGGCAGCAGCCGGACCGCGACGTGGGGGCCGGCCAGCAGGTCGGGCGGCAGCGGCGATGGGGTGTACAGGGTGTAGCGGTGCGGCCGGGGCTGACGGACCAGAGCCCGGATGAGGTGGAAGCTGTAGCCCTCCAGGCCCGTCCGCACCGGGCGGGCCGCCCGGCTGGCGTCGATCCCAATGTGCATGACAGGGCGGGTCACCCCTCCAGCGGCAGCGACACCACGGTGCCGGTCTCGGCCGACCGGTAGCCAGCCAGGATGATCTCGACCGCCGCCCGCCCGTCCTGAGCCGTCACCGGCGGCTCCTGGCCGGCCTGCAGGCTTTCGGCGAAGCGCTGCCAGAGGCGGGCGAAGGCGTTCCCGGTCGGAACCGTGAGGGCGTGGATGGCCGTGTCGCCGAAGAAAGTCGGCGAGACGACCAGCAGCTCCTGCCGGCGCTCCTCGCCCGCCCAGGCCAGGCGCTGGCAGGCCCAGCCGGCGGTGCCGAAGAGGGTGACGCTGTGCTCACCCGGGCCGGTGGCCTGGGCGAAGGTGGCGGTCATCACCCCGACCGCGCCGTTCCGGAAGGTCAGCGTGGCCACCATCGTGTCCTCATCCTGCATGGGCACGACCTTGCGGCCGCCCTCGAAGGCGGCGATGCGGGCCACCTCACCCACCAGGGCCCGCAGGAGATAGGCGGCGTGGACAGCCTGAGCCATAAACACCCCACCGCCGCCGCGCCCGGTCCCCAGCCAGGGGCGGACGCTGACCGTGCTGGGCGGCTCCCAGCCGTTGGTCTGGGCGAGGTAGACCTCGCCGATGGCGCCGCTGGCGACCAGGTCGCGGAGTTTTTCGACCGCCGGGTCGAACAGACGGTTGTGGACCGGCATCAGCACCCGGCGGTAGCGGCGGGCGGCGGCGATCATCTCGTCGGCCTCGGCCAGACTGACGGCCATCGGTTTCTCAACCACCACGTGCTTGCCGGCGGCCAGCGCCTCGACGGTGTAGGCGCAGTGCAGGTCGTGCGGCAGGAGCAGGGCGACGACCTCGACCGTCGGGTCGGCCAGAACCTCGGCCCAGCTCTCAAAGACCCGCGCCACCTGGTAGCGCTCGGCCGTGCGCCGGGCGCGGTCCGGATCAGCGTCGAAGACGCCGGCCAGGCTGAGGGCGGGGACGCTCTGGATGGCCGGAATATGGGTCTGGGCGATGGAACCGCAGCCGATAACAGCGACGCGTGGCACTGGCACCTCCTTAAGTAAGAAACAGAGCGATTCCGGGCGGGCGCCCGTTCCGCCGGGCCGGGGGATCACCGGCCCCAGCTCAGGCCCGAGGTCTCATCGATATCCTGGCCGCTGGTCAGCCGCCGGGGCTGTCCCACCGTGACCAGGCGTGTCCCCTGACGCTGGACTTCGACCACGTAGAGGTCGAAACCGCTCCCCATCAGCTGCAAGAAGGCCAGGTAGCGGCCGTCCGGCGACCAGGTCGGTGCCCGTTTGGGCTCGCCCTCGAGCAGGGGCACCGGGTCGCTGCCGTCGGCGTTCATCACCCAGAGAGCGTGCTGGCCGTTCTCGCGGGCGATATAGGCGATGAAGTCGCCGTCGGGCGACCAGGCCGGGTCGTAGGCTCCCTGGCGGTGCCGGGTCAGACGGGTCCAGGCGCCGGTCAGGGAGACGCTGTAGATCTGGGTGACGTCGTCGTCGAGCAGACCGGTGACGGCGAGCCGGCGGCCGTCGGGCGACCAGGTGGGCCAGTCCAGACCGTGGCCCGGCGCCCCGGCCAGCAGCCGTCGCTGACCGCCGCCGGTGGCGTTGACCAGCCAGAGCGACATGTCGAAGCGCTGGCTGGCGTTGTACCAGCCGGCGTCGGAGATGTAGGCCAGGCGGGCGCCGTCGGGCGACCAGGCCGGTTTACGCCCCCAGCTGGAGTCGATGACACGGGTGGCGCTCCAGTGCCGGGTGAGCGGCAGCAGGCGCTGCCCGGCCGGGGTGAGGAGGACGATATCCGAGTGGTTCTCACCGACCTCGCTGAGGGCGATCCGCTGGCCGTCGGGCGACCAGGCTGGTCCCTCGTACCGCTGGCCGGTGGTGATCTGGCGGGCGCTGCCGTTCTGCCAGAGCCAGAGGTCGCCCCGCCGGGTGTAGAGAAGGCGTCCCGGCGGAGCACCGGCCAGCCCCTGGGCGGTCACCGGGACCACGGGGGCCCGGTGGAGGAGCCACATCCCTCCGACCAGGGCGAGCAGGGCCAGCAGGAGCAATGGCCAGCGGGTCATGGCCGGACCTCGACCAGCGGCTGCTGCCGGTACTCCGAGAGGCGCCGGACCGAGTAGTGCTGGCCACCGTGGGCCAGCGACTCGATGACCGCGCGCAGCGTGTCCAGGCTGGTGAAGCAGGGGATGCCGCGCTCGGTGGCGGCCCGCCGGATCTGGAACCCGTCGGCCATCTCGCTCCGTCCCCCGGTGATCGTGTTGACCACGCCCTGGACCAGCCCCTCGCGGATGACATCGATCACGTTCGGGTGGCCCTGGTGGAGGCGCTTGGTGATCATCTGGACCGGCAGGCCGACCGCCTGGAGCATCGCGGCCGTCCCTTCGGTGGCGTAGAAGCGATAGCCCAGGCGGTGGAGCCGCTGGATGAGTGGCAGGGCCTCGGGTTTATCGCGGTCGGCGATGCTCAGGAGCAGCGCCCCGGTCGGTGGCAGCATCAGCTGGGCGGCCAGCAGCGCCTTGGTCAACGCCTGATAGAACGAGCTGTCCACGCCCATCACCTCGCCGGTGGACTTCATCTCCGGCCCGAGGTAGGTGTCCACGCCGACCAGTTTGGCCATCGAGAAGACCGGCGCCTTGACCGCCACCAGGTTCTGCCGGGGCCAGAGGCCGCTCCGGTAGCCCTGCTCGGCCAGGCTGCGCCCGAGCATCACGTTGGTGGCCACGGCCACCATCGGCACCCCGGTCACCTTCGAGAGGAAGGGCACCGTGCGGCTGGCCCGTGGGTTGACCTCCAGGACGTAGACCTCGCCCTGGTAGATCACGTACTGAATGTTGAGCAGACCCCGCAGCCCCAGCGCCCGTCCGATGCGGATGGTGTAGTCGACGATGGTTTCGACCTCGCTGGGGCTCAGGCTGATGCCGGGGTAGACGGCCATGGAGTCGCCGCTGTGAACGCCGGCCCGTTCGATGTGCTCCATAATGCCGGGGATGAGCACGTCGGTCCCGTCGCAGATGGCGTCGACCTCGACCTCCTTCCCCTCCAGGTACTTGTCGACCAGGATGGGGTGCTGGTTGGAGACGGCGGTGGCGGCGGTCACGTAGCGGATGAGTTCGGTGGCGTTGTAGACGATCTCCATCGCTCGCCCGCCCAGGACATACGATGGGCGGACCAGGACCGGGTAGCCGATCCGCTGGGCCACCGTCAGCGCCTCCTGGACGTTGGTCACTGCCCCGCCGGGGGGCTGCGGGATCCCCAGGCGGTTCAGAAAGTCCTCGAACCGCTGGCGGTCCTCGGCGATGTCGATGGCCTGGGCGTCGGCCCCCAGGAGGAGGGCGCCCGCCCGTTGCAGCGGCTCGGCCAGGTTGATGGCCGTCTGGCCGCCGAACTGGACGATGACCGGTGTCTCGCGCAGCCCCTCGTTTTCCAGAACGTCGCGGACGCTCTCCTCATCCAGCGGCTCGAAGTAGAGGCGGTCGGAGGTGTCGAAGTCGGTCGAGACCGTCTCCGGGTTCGAATTGACGATGATGGCCCGGAGGCCGGCCCGCTGGAGGGCCCAGACGGCGTGGACGCTGCAGTAATCGAACTCGATCCCCTGACCGATGCGGATGGGCCCTGAGCCGATGACCAGGGCCTTGGGGCCGGCCAGCGGCTCGGCCTCGTTCTCCTGCTGGTAGGTGCTGTAGAAATAAGGGGTGACGGCCTCGAACTCGGCGGCGCAGGTGTCCACCACCTTGTAGACCGGGCGGATGCCCCAGGCCTGGCGGAGGGTGCGGACCTGTTCGGGCAGCAGATCGGCCAGAGTGCCGATCTGTTTGTCGCTGAAGCCCAGCCGCTTGGCCTGGCGCAGGAGGTCGGGAGTGAGTTTCTCGGTCAGGAGCCGCCGCTCCATCGCCACGATGCGGGCGAACCGGTGGATGAACCAGGGGTCGATGCCGCTGCGGCGGCTGATCTCCTCGACCGGGGCCTCGCGCCGCAGGGCGGCGAAGATCGCCCAGAGCCGCTGGTCGTTGGGGGTTTCGATGAGCGGCCAGAGCGTCTCCAGGTCGCGCCAGCTGGGGTCCTCCCAGAGCAGGCTCCGCCCGCCCAGTTCCAGCGACCGCACCGCCTTCTGGAGGGCCGCCTCGAACGAGCGGTCGATGGCCATCACCTCGCCGGTGGCCTTCATCTGGGTGCCGATGGTCCGGTCGCCGCGCGGGAACTTGTCGAAGGGCCAGCGCGGGATCTTGACCACCACATAGTCCAGGGCCGGCTCGAAGGCGGCGGTGGTCTTGCCGGTGACGGCGTTGGAGATCTCGTCCAGCCGCTTGCCGATGGCGATCTTGGCCGCCACCCGGGCGATGGGGTAACCGGTGGCCTTCGAGGCCAGAGCCGAGGAGCGGCTGACGCGGGGGTTGACCTCGATGACGTAGTACTGGTCGGAGTGGGGATCGAGGGCGAACTGGATGTTGCAGCCGCCCTCGATCTTCAGAGCCCGGATGATGCGCAGGGCGGCGCTGCGGAGCATCTGGTACTGGCGGTCGGAGAGGGTCTGCGACGGCGCCACCACGATCGAGTCGCCGGTGTGCACCCCCATCGGGTCGATGTTCTCCATGTTGCAGATGGTGATGCAGGTATCGGCGGCGTCGCGCATCACCTCGTACTCGATCTCCTTCCAGCCCAGAACCGCCCGCTCGATGAGGACCTGGTGGATCGGGCTGGCCAGGAGGCCGCGGGTCACCACCTGCTCGAACTCCTCGCGGGTGCGGGCGATGCCGCCTCCGGTCCCTCCCAGGGTGAAGGCCGGTCGGATGACCACCGGCAGCCCGATACTGTCCAGAACCCGCCAGGCCTCTTCCAGACTGTAGACGCTCTGGCTGGGGGGCACCGGTTCGCCGATGGAGAGGAGCAGCTGCTTGAAGAGGTCGCGGTCCTCGGCCTGGCGGATCGTCTCCAGCGGCGTGCCCAGCAGCCGCACGCCGTAGCGGTCGAGCACCCCGGCGTCGGCCAGAGCCACCGCCATATTCAGCCCAGTCTGGCCGCCCAGGGTGGGCAGGAGGCCATCGGGGCGCTCGCGTTCGATGATGCGGGTGAGAACGTCGACCGTGAGCGGCTCGATGTAGACGATGTCGGCGATCTCCTCGTCGGTCATGATCGTCGCCGGGTTGGAGTTGACCAGGACGGTCGTCACCCCCTCCTCGCGCAGGGCCTTGCAGGCCTGGGTGCCGGCGTAGTCGAACTCGGCGGCCTGGCCGATGATGATCGGCCCCGACCCGATGACCAGGACTTTCTGCGGTTTCGTCATCGTTCACCTCTTCTCGCGGCGGGTGCTCCGACACAGGTCGACAAAGTAGTCGAAGAGGTACTGGTTGTCCTGCGGCCCCGGCGCCCCCTCGGGGTGGTACTGGACCGAGAAGACGGGCAACTCGCGGTGGGCCAGTCCCTCGACCGAGCCGTCGTTCAGGTTGATCTGCGAGACAAAGAGGCCGCTCGACGGTGGGAGGCTGGCCCGGTCGACCTGGAACTCGTGGTTCTGGGAGGTGATGTGGACCGCCCCGGTGCGCAGGTCCTTGACCGGATGGTTGGCGCCGTGGTGGCCGAAGCCCAGGCGGCTGGTGGTGCCGCCGGCGGCCAGGCCGATCAGCTGGTGGCCCAGGCAGATGCCGAAGAGCGGCCGGCCGCTGGTCAAAAGCGCCCGCACCGTGGCGATCGGCCCGTGCAGGACCGCCGGGTCGCCCGGGCCGTTGGAGATCACAATGCCGTCGGGGTCGTGGCGCAGGATCTCCTCGGCCGTGGCGGTGTGCGGGACGACGATGATCTCCAGGTTGCGGCGGCTCAGCGAGCGCAGGATGTTGTGCTTGAGGCCGCAATCCATCACCACCACCCGTCCGAGCGAGCGGCCGTTGGGCGGGGGAATCCGGTAGGTCGTCGGCAGCGAGGTCTCGCCGACCAGGTCCTGCTCGGAGAGGGCGCGGACTGTGGCGGCCCGGCGGGTGAGGGTGCGGAGGTCCGGGTCGTCGGTGATGCGGGTCAGCACGCCCCGCATCGTGCCTCGCTGGCGCAGACGGCGGGTGAGGGCACGGGTATCCACCCCCCAGATCCCGGGGATGCCGTGGCGCCGCAGGTACTCGTCCAGGCTCTCGACCGCCGCCCAGTGGCTGTAGACGGGGCTGCACTCACAGACGATCAGAGCGGCGATCCAGGGGCGGCGCGACTCCTCGTCCTGGCGGTTGACCCCGTAGTTGCCGATGAGCGGGTAGGTCAGAACGACCATCTGCCCGCGATACGAGGGATCGGTGGCGATCTCCTGGTAGCCGGTCATGCTGGTGTTGAAGACGACCTCGGCCTCGGCGTCGACCGGCGCGCCGAAGGCGTAGCCCAAAAAGGCGCTGCCGTCCTCCAGCACCAGGATGGCGCGCTGATCCTGCACAGGTCCTCCTTTCCCGCCTACCGCGTCACCAGGGCGCGTGTCTGTCGGGCCGCGAACTCCTCGGTCTGATGGACCAGGCGACCGCCGACGAAGGTGGCCTCGACCCGGCCCCGCAGGCGCTGGCCAGCCAGGGGCGTGTTCCGGCCCTTTGAGGCGAAGCGGGTGGGATCGACCACCCAGGTGGCCAGGGGGTCGAAGACGACGACATCGGCGGCCTGACCGGGCTGAAGCGTGCCGTAGGGCAGGCCGAAGACGCGGGCCGGGCCGATGGTGAGTTTCTCGATGACCAGGTCGAGGGTGAGCTCACCGTGCTCGACTAGACGCAGGAGCGTCCCCAGGGCCGTCTCCAGCCCCGAGATGCCGAAGGCGGCCTCGTCGTAGGGGCAGAGTTTGTCCACCAGGGTGTGCGGCGCGTGATCGGTGGCGATGGCGTCGATGGTGCCGTCGCGCAGGCCGGCCAGCAGGGCCTGCCGGTCCGCCTCGCTGCGCAGAGGCGGATTGACCTTGGTGCTGGTGTCGTAGGGCTGGCCGTGGCCCTCCCAGCGGTGGCCGGCCACCCAGGCGTCGGTCAGGGCCAGATGATGAGGGGTGGCTTCGGCGGTCACGGCCACCCCGCGGGCCTTGGCCCGCCGGATGAGGTCGACGGCGCCGGCAGTGCTGACGTGGGCGATATGCAGCCGCCCGCCGGTCAGGGCGGCCAGCGCCAGGTCGCGGGCGACCATCGCCTCCTCCCCGGCGGCCGGGATGCCCTTGAGGCCCAGGCAGGCGGCCACCGGCCCCTCGTTCATCGTCCCCCCGGCCAGCAGTTCCGGATCGTCGCAGTGCGGCATGATCGGCCGTCCGCACAGGCGGCTGTAGGCCAGGGCGGCGCGCATGATGCGGCTGGAGGCGATGGGAACGCCGTCGTCGGAGAAGGCGATGGCCCCGGCGGCGGCCAGTTCGGCCATCTCGGTCAGCTCCTGGCCGGCCAGCCCACGGGTCACCGCCGCCAGCGAGAAGACCCGCACCACGCCCTCGCGGCGGGCCGTCTGCTGGACGTACTCCAGGAGCGGTCGGCAGTCGATGGGCGGGCTGGTGTTGGCCATCGCGCAGACCGTGGTGAAGCCCCCCCGGGCGGCCGCCCGGGTGCCGGTGGCGATGGTCTCCTTGGCCTCCTGGCCGGGCTCGCGCAGGTGACAGTGCAGGTCGATGAAGCCGGGGGCGATGACCAGACCGGTGGCGTCGAAGATCTGGTCGGCTTCGGCCTCGCGCGGGTCGAGGGGCGGGCCGGCGTAGGCGATCCGCCCGCCGACGAGCAGCACATCGCCGGTCAGGTCGAGCCGGCGGGCCGGGTCCATCACCCGCCCGCCGCGCAGGAGGATCCGGAGGCTCTCAGCGCTCATCGCTCGCTCCCGTCAGGAGATAGAGGAGGGCCATCCGCACGGCCACCCCGTTGGTCACCTGCTGCTCGATGACCGAGCGGTCGGAGCGGGCCACGTCCGGGGCGATCTCCACGCCTTCGTTCAGCGGGCCGGGGTGCATCACGATGGCGTGGGGGGCGGTCCGGCGCAGCCGCTCGGCCGTGATCTGATAGCGGGCGATGTACTCCCGCAGACTGGGCAAGAGGCCGGCCTGCTGCCGCTCCCGCTGGAGCCGCAGGGCCATCACCACGTCGGCCCCCTCCAGAGCGGCCTCCAGGTCGGTGCAGACCGCGACCGGCGGCAGGCCGTAGCCATCGGTGTGGCCGTCCAGGGGCGGCAGGAGCGTCGGCGGGCCGCAGAGGACGACGTGGGCCCCCAGCCGGGTGAAGCCCCAGACATTGGAGCGCGCGACCCGACTGTGCAGGATATCGCCGACGATGACCACCCGGAGCCCGGCGATCCGGCCGAAGTGCTCGCGCACCGTGTAGAGGTCGAGCAGCGCCTGGGTGGGATGCGCGTGCCAGCCATCGCCGGCGTTGATGACCGAAGCCTGAACCTGCTGGGCCACCAGGTAGGGCGCGCCGGACTGGCTGTGGCGCATCACCACCACGTCCGCCCCCAGGGCCTGGAGGGTGCGGACCGTGTCGACCAGCGACTCGCCTTTCTCGACCGAACTGCCGCTGGCGCTGATATTGACCACATCGGCGCTCAGGGCCTTGGCCGCCAGTTCGAACGAGACACGGGTGCGGGTGCTCGGTTCGAAGAACAGGTTGACCACCGTCTTGCCGCGCAGAGCCGGCACCCGCTTGATCGGGCGGGTCAGGATCTCCCGCATGGCGTCGGCGGTGCGGAGCACCTGCTCGATCTCGGCGGCGGTGAAGTCGTTCAGGTCCAGGACATCTTTGCGCCCGACCATCACGCCTCCCGGATGATGGCGACCTCGTCGCGCCCGTCTACTTCCCTCAGGCGGACGGCCACCAGTTCGCTGCGGGCGGTGGGCACGTTTTTGCCCACGTAATCGGGGCGGATCGGTAGTTCGCGGTGTCCCCGGTCGACGAGTACGGCCAGCTGGATACAGCGGGGCCGTCCGTAGTCCATCACCTCGTCCATCGCCGCCCGCACGCTGCGGCCGGTGTAGAGGACATCGTCCACCAGGATAACGCAGCGGCCGGTGACATCCACCGGGATGGCGGTGCGGCGGACGACCGGTTGGAGCGGGCGCACCGCCAGGTCGTCGCGGTAGAAGGTGATGTCCAGCGCCCCCACCGGCACCGCGCGCTGCTCCAGCGCCTCCAGTTTTTCGGCCAGCCGGCGGGCCAGGGGGACGCCACGGGTCAGAAGCCCGATCAGCACCACGTCCTCAACCCCGTGGTTGCGCTCGACGATCTCGTGGGCGATCCGGGCCAGGGCCCGCCGGATCTCGACCTCGGTCATAATGACCCTTTCCACCGATTGTGCACTCCCGCCACAGTCCGGGGGACCGGAGAGGGGCATAAAAAAACCTTTCACCGGTACACCAGACGGTACCAGTAAAAGGCCGTCGAACGGTATGGCACAGCGGTTGGACGACAGTCCACAGGTTCCCTTTCCGGCCTCACGGGACCGAATTAAAGGTCACCCTCGCGGGTCGCCGTGATTATAGCAGGTGAGGCCGGGTGGTGACAAGGGCCGCCGCCCGACGGATTGCGCCGGGCGGCGCGATCGCCATCTTGACAGGGCCGGGCGTTTGGGGTAGTCTCTGACTGACGAGTCAGTCAGGAGGTTGCCGGTGGTCACTGGTGCGGTCGACCGTCGCGCGCAGCTGCTGTGGGCGGCCGCCCAGGTCTTCGCGGAGAAGGGCTTTCACCACGCCCGGGTGGCCGACATCGTCCAGCGGGCCGGCGTCGCCCAGGGGACGTTCTACCTCTATTTCCCCAGCAAACAGGCGGTCCTGCGCGCGCTGCTGGCCGAGTTCGCCCGGCGCTTCCTGACCCGTCACCGCCAGGTCCAGCCCCAGCGGGCCGCTGACCTGGCGGCCTACCAGGCCCAGGTCGCCGCCTTCCTGACCGACCTCTTCCAGATCTGCTGGGAGCGTCGCGGGCTGGCGGTGGTCTTTTTCCGGGAGGGGCTGGCCGCCGACCCCGACCTCTGGGCCGAGTACCGGGCTATTCTCCAGACCTTCCATCAGCAGATCGCCGCCAACCTGCGGCTGGCCAGCGACCGCGGGCTTATCCGTCCGGTCGAGCCTGACCTGGCCGCCACCGCCCTCCTGGGGATGGGCCAGGCGGTCGTCTGCGACCACATCCTCACCGCCAGCAGTCCGCCCGACCTCCCACGGCTGGCGGCCACCGTGGCCGACCTCTTCTTCCGCGGTCTTCGACCGACCGCCGAACCCTCCCAGGGAGCGACGGCATGCACAGGTTGAGCCTCCTTCTGCTCTCGGCGACCATCGTCATCCTCACGGCCTGCGCGCCGCCGTCGCCGGCGCCGGCGACCCCGACCCCGGTCCGGGCGGTGGCCGTCCAGGCCGCGCCGGTGCAGCGGACCGCCCTGCGGCAGACGCTGACCCTGACCGGCGACGTTCGCTCTCAGGCCCAGGTCCCGGTGGTCGCCAGGGTCGGTGGACGGGTCGAGAAGGTCCTGGTGGAGGTCGGCCAGACGGTCCCGGCCGGCGCTGTCCTGGCCGAGCTGGAGACGGCCACCCTGCAGGCCCAGCTGGCTCAGGCCCAGGCCGCCCTGGAAATGGCCCAGGCCCGACTGGCCCAGCTCAAGGCTCTGCCGCGCCCGGAGCAGGTCGCCCAGGCCGAGGCCAATCTGCGGGCCGCCCAGGCCCGACTGGCCCAGCTCAAGGCCCTGCCGCGCCCGGAGACCGTGGCCCAGGCCCGGGCCAATCTGGAGATGGCGCAGGCCCGGCTGGCCCAGCTGAAGGCCGGCCCGACCAAAGAACAGCTCGAGGCGGCCCGGCTGGCGGTGGACCAGGCCAAGAACGCCGCCTACGCCGCCAATGCCGAGCGCGACGGCATCTGCGGCAACCGTCTGAACCCGCGCTACCTCTGCGATGCGGCCAACGCCCGGGCGCTGGCCGCGCAGACCGCTGTCGAGCAGGCCGAGGTGCGTCTGCGCGAACTCCAGGCCGGGCCGACCCCCGAGCAGGTGGCCCAGGCCGAAGCGGCCGTCCGGGCGGCGGAGGAGCAGCTGCGCCTGGCCGAGCGGCCGGTCACTCCGGAGGAGATCGCCCAGGCCGAGGCGGCGGTGGCCGCCGCCGAGCAGCAGCTGCGCCTGGCCCGCCAGCCGGTCACGCCCGAGGAGATCCGGGCGGCCGAGGCCCAGGTCGAGCAGGCTCGGGCCGGGGTCGAGCTGGCCCGTCTGCAGCTGGCCGAGGCCCGGATCGTCGCCCCCTTCGCCGGCGTGGTGGCCGAGCGGCACGTTCAGCCCGGCGCGGTGGTTGCGCCGGGGGCGCCGGTCGTCTCGCTCTTCGACCCGCGTCGGGAGGTCGTGGTGAGCGTCGACGAAGGCCAGCTGGGTCTGGTGCGGCCGGGCCAGGAGGGCACCATCACCAGCCCAGCCCTGCCGGGGCAATCCTTCGGGGCGGTGGTCAGGGTCGTCGCCCCGGCGGTCGACCCCCGAACCCGCACCGGCAGCGTCCGGCTGGAGCCGACCGATCCGCAGGGGCTTCTGCGACCGGGAATGTTCGTCCAGGTGGCGCTGACCGTGGCCGAGCGCTCCGCGGCCCTGGCCGTCCCGCGCAGCGCTCTGATTCCGCGCAGCCAGCCGCCGGCCGTCTTCGTCGTCCAGGGCGACCGGGTGCGGCGGCAGGAGATTCAGACCGGACTGAGCGATGGTGAGAAGGTCGAGGTCCTCCAGGGGCTGGCGGAGGGCGACCGGGTGGTCCTCGACCCGCGCGACCTGCGCGACGGCGATCTGGTCAGCCTGCAGGGAGGGTAGACAATGGGGCTCACCCGGATCGCCATCCTGCGGCCGCTCTTTACCACGATGGTCTTTCTGGCCATCGCCGTGGTCGGGCTGGTGGCCTACCGCCGTCTGGGGGTGGACCTCTGGCCGGCGCTCAACATCCCGGTGGTCACCGTCACCGTCGTCTACCCGGGGGCCAGCCCCGAGACCGTCGAGCAGCAGGTGACCCGGCCCATCGAGGACGCGCTGAGCGGTCTGCCCAACCTCGACTATCTCGCCTCGACCTCGACCGAGGGGCTGGCCCTGGTCACCGTCGTCTTCACCGAGCGGGCCGACCCCGACGCCGCCGCCATCGATGTCGAGCGGCGCATCAGCGCCATCCGGGCGACCCTGCCCAGCGATATCCGGCCGCCGAGCGTGGGCAAATTCGATCTCCAGGCCCTGCCGGTGATGACCCTCGCGGTCAGCGGCGACCGTCCCCCCGACCAGATCGCCACGCTGGTCGAGGAGCAGGTGCGGCCCCGGCTGTCCAGCGTCGCCGGAGTGGCCCAGGTGACGACAGTCGGCGGGCTGGAGCGTGAGATCCGGGTGGAGGTGGACCCCGCCCGTCTCTGGGCCTATAACCTCTCGCTGCTCCAGGTGGTCCAGGCCCTGCAGCAGGAGCACCTCACCCTGCCCGGCGGCACCCTGACCCAGCCCGGCCGCGCCTACAGCCTGCGCCTGAACGCCGAGGCCGCTACCCCCGAGCAGATCGCCAGCCTCATCATCGCCCAGCGCCCCGGGGGACCCCTCCTCCTGCGGGACGTGGCCACCGTCACCGATACGTTCAAGGAGCGCACCCAGATCAGCCGGGCCGATGGGCGAACGGCCGTCGGGATTCTGGTCACCAAGCAGGCCACCGCCAACACGCTGGAGGTCACCGACGGCGTCAAGCGGGCGCTGCGCGAGCTGCAGGCCACGCTGCCGGCCGATGTGCGTCTGGACATCACCACCGACGCCTCGGTCTACATCCGGCGGGCGCTGGAGGGGGTCCAGCGGAGCCTGATCGAGGCCATCCTCCTGACCGGGCTGGTGCTCCTGGTCTTCCTGCACACCTGGCGCAGCACGGTCATCGCGCTCCTGGCCATCCCGACCTCGCTGGTGGCCACCTTCGGGGCGATGTATCTTCTGGGCTTTACCCTGAACACCATGTCGCTCCTGGCCCTGGCGCTGAGCATCGGCATCCTGGTCGACGACTCCATCGTGGTGCTGGAGAACATCTACCGCCACCTGCAGGGCGGCGAGAACCCGTTCACCGCCGCCCTGCGGGGCCGCAGCGAGATCGGGCTGGCGGCTATCGCCATCACCCTGGTGGACGTGGTGGTGTTCACCCCCGTCGCCTTCATCACCGGGCTGGTCGGTCAGTACTTCCGCCAGTTCGGACTGGTGGTGGCGACCGCCACCCTCTTCTCGCTGCTGGTCTCATTCACCCTGACGCCGATGCTGGCCGCCCGCTGGCTGCGGGTCGAAGCAGAGGCCCGCGGCCTCCTGGCCCGCTTCGGGCAGGTCTGGGAGGCTGGCTACGCCCGGCTGGTCAGGGTCTACCGGCTGGCGCTGGGCTGGTCGCTCGGCCACCGCTGGCTGGTCATCGGCGGGGGCGTCCTGAGTTTTCTGGCGGGGCTGGGGCTCGTGGTCTTCAACCTCCTGCCGAGCGAGTTTCTGCCCAGCAGCGATGAGGGGGAGTTTGTGATCACCGTCGAGCTGCCGGCCGGCACCCCGCTGGCGGAGACCGACCGGGCGGTCCAGGCCATCGAGGCGAAGGTGGCCCGCTGGCCGGAGGTCCAGCACCTCTTCACCACGGTCGGCGTCGGCAGCGGCTTCCAGGCCAACAGCCGGGTGGGCCAGGTGCGGGTCAAACTGGTCCCCAAGAGCGAGCGCCGGCGGCCCCTGCAGTCGTTCCTGGAGGAGGCGCGGACCTTCGGCGCCGATCTCCCCGGCGTGACCGTCCGGGCGCAGTCGGTGGTCTTCGTCGGTCCGGGCGGGCAGCCGATCCAGGTCTGGATCCAGGGCGAGGACAGCCGGGTGCTGCACGACCTGGCCACCCAGGTCGAGGCCATCGTGCGCAGCGTGCCCGGGACCACCGACATCACCAACAGCAGCCAGGCGGGCCAGCCCGAGGTGGTGGTGCGGCTGGACCGGAGCCGGGCCGCCGACCTGGGGCTGACGGCCAGCCAGGTGGGGCAGACGCTGCGGACCGCCGTGGCCGGGACGGTGGCCGCCCGTTTCCGCACGCCAGACGGACCGACGGTGGACATCCGGGTGGTCGCCCAGGGGGGTGATCGGCAGAGTCCCGAGCAGGTCGCCCAGCTGCCGCTGCTGACCAGTCGGGGGACGATGGTCCGGCTGGGGCAGGTGGCGACGGTGGAGACCGCCAGTGGGCCCCCGGAGATCACCCGCCGCGACCGGCAGCGGCTGGTGACGGTCGGGGCGGCCCTGAGCGGTCGGGCGCTGGGCGACGTCTCGCGCGAGCTTCAGGAGAAACTGGCCCACCTGCCGCTGCCGCCGGGCTACCGGATCAGCCTGGGCGGGGCCACGCAGGCCCAGGCCGAGTCGTTCGCCCAGCTCTTCCAGGCTCTGGGGCTCTCGGTCCTGCTCATCTACATGCTGCTCGTCGCTCTCTACGAGTCGCTCCTCTATCCCTTTATCATCATGCTCTCGCTGCCGCTGGCCGGGATCGGTGCGCTGGGCGCCCTCTGGGTGACAGGCAACACCCTCAATATGGTCTCCCTCATCGGCATCATTATGCTGACCGGCCTGGTGGGGAAGAACGCCATTCTCCTGGTCGACTACACCAATACCCTCCGGCGGCGGGGACTGACGCGAGCGGCGGCGCTGCTGGAGGCGGGGCCGACGCGTCTGCGGCCGATTCTGATGACGACGGTCTCGATGATAGCGGCCATGCTGCCGGTGGCGCTGAGCCGGAGCGAGGGGGCGGAGACGCGGGCGCCAATGGCCATCACCCTTATCGGGGGACTGCTGACCTCCACGCTCCTCACCCTGCTTTTCATCCCGGCGGTCTACACCGTCTTCGACGATCTGCAGGAGTGGCTGCGACGGCGGCTGGGGTTGACGGCGGGGCCGGCGCCAGCGGCCTGGCGCGACGAGAGACAGCCGGCGCTGCCGATGGTCGAGGGCGATGGAGAGGTCGGCGGGGAGCGCGCCTGGTGAGGGGCGCTCCCGGCCCGAGCGCCCGCCCTTGTCGATCTGATCGGGGGCGCGTATAATAGAAGATGGCGATGAGGCTCGCCGGGTGCCCAGGCACCCAACCGCCAGCTCGCTGGCTGATAGCCTCTACTGGTCTCCAGTAGAGGCTTTTCTTTTTGAGGGGCGATGACGACCAGACACCAGCCCTATTACGATCTGCTCGAGGCCGCCCAGGCCGGGGGCTGCCCTCTCTGCCGGCTGGCCAGACGCTCGGCCGACCGCTACCTGGACATTCTCTCCTATGAGAACATCAACGACGTGGGGGTCCGGGAGCGCCTGCGAGCCAGCCGGGGCCTCTGCCGGCGCCACGCCGACCACCTCCTCGGCGAGCTCCACGACGGCCTGGGGACCGCCATCCTCTACCGCGACCTTCTGCGAACGCTCAGCCAGGAGCTCCGGACGACCGGTGGCCGGCGGCCAGCCGCCCTGGCGCCGGCCGGGCCCTGCCCGGCCTGCCAGGCCCAGGCCCGGGCTATCGCCCTCTTCGGCGAGACGCTGATAGAGCACGCCGGCGACCCGGTGCTCCGACGGGCGCTCGACCAGGGCGGGGGACTCTGTCAGCCCCACCGGCTGCTTCTTCCGCCCCACCGCCGGCCCCCCCTCGTCGACCTGCTCCGACGACCGCTCGCCCCCGACTGGCCAGCGCTGGCGGGGATTTCAGGCGGCCTGCCAGCCGACGACCGGACCTGGTGGATCGGTCTGGCGCTCCTGGCGCCTGCGGACGAGCATGCGCCGTGGCCGCCCGGACCGGCGCTCTGCCCGGCCTGTGCGGCGGCCGAGGGCGCGGTCCGTCAGTATCTGGACGAGGTGGCGGCCGCACCGGCGGATCCATCCCGGGTTCTGGCCCTCTGCCCCGACCATCGCCAGGCTCTGGCGCGGCGCGGCGTTCCCGCTCCATGGGTCGGCGAGGCGGCTGATGGGGGAACCCACCCGCCGGGCCCGACGGGCTGGTGGGCGTGGATCCGGGGCTGGCGGCGGCCGGGGGCCGTCGGTCGGATCCTGGCCACGCTCGACACCTGGCGCCGGCAGTGCCCGGCCTGCCAGGCCGGGCTCACGGCCGCCGTGGCCGTGGTCGACTGTCTGCACGCCCGGGCGGAGACCGCCCTGTTCTGCCTGGCGCATCTCGTCCTGGCCCTGCAGCGGCGCGGGCCGTGGCCGCGCCTGATCGCCCGGCATCTCCAGGCCTGGGACTGGCTGGCCACCGAACTCGGCGAGTACATTCGCAAGAACGACTACCGGTTTCGCGGCGAGCCGTGGGGCCCGGAGGCGACCGCGCCGGCCCGGGCGGTGGCCCTGGTGGCGGGCCGGCGGCCCGCTGACGGCTGTGAGGAGGAGCGTGGAGCACCTCGGGCGCTACCATCAGATTGACCTGCAGAGCGGTCTGAGCGTGGCCGTTCGGGCGGTCCAGGTCGCCCGGGCCCTGCTCGCGGTCGGCTGGCGGGACCAGGCGGAGGCTGTTCCCCCGGCGGTCGCCGAGTTCCAGGCCGCGGCCACCCGGTTCATCGCCCAGGCGGAGCGCCTGGCGGCGCAGTGCGGGGTTGAGCTGGAGCGGCGCGACCTGCGTCCGCTGGTGGTGGGGCAGCTGGTTCGGGCTCGCGATTCGCTGGAGGAGACGCGCCAGGAGATCGTGGTGGGCCACGGGCGGCTGCCGCCGTCGACGGCCGCGTTTCTGCAGCGGGCGCTGGCCGATCTCCTCGTGGACCTCTGGTCGCTGGAGCGGGTCGCCCGACGTCTGCCGCCGCTCTCAGGGTGAGAGCGTTGCTCGCGATCGCGTTTCTGATCGGAGTCGTCGGTGGTATCATTGCGGCCGGGATGGCGGCGCTCACCGTGGCGGAGGTGGACGTCCGGCAGGGACGGCCGGCGGATCGGCGCTGGTACGTCAGGCTGGCCGCTCTGACCTTCCTTTTCTTTCTGGGGCTCAGTCTTGTCGTCGGGCTCTGGCTGCCGGCGGTCCTCGCGCCACGCTGAGCGAGACGCCGGCGCGACCGGCGACGTGGGGAGAGGCGATGACCGAGCCAGTTGATGTCGGGCCGGTGGCGGAGGCGGCGGCCCGGATTCGGGCCAGCCTCGCCCAGGTGATCGTCGGGGCGGAGGAGGCCATCACCCTGCTCCTCGTCGCCCTGCTCTGCGAAGGACACGTGCTGATCGAGGATGTCCCCGGCGTGGGCAAGACGACCCTGGCCAAGGCGCTGGCCCGGTCGCTGGCCCTGACCTTCCGGCGGGTGCAGTGCACCCCCGACCTCCTGCCCGCGGACCTGACCGGGCTGAACTTTTTCAATCTCAAGACGCAGGAGTTCCAATTCCGACCCGGGCCGCTCTTCGCCCATATCGTCCTGGCCGACGAACTGAACCGGGCGACGCCACGGACCCAATCGGCGCTGCTGGAGGCGATGGAGGAGCGTCAGGTCACGGTGGAGGGTGTGACCTACGCTCTGCCGCGCCCGTTTCTGGTGCTGGCGACCCAGAACCCGGTCGAACTGGAGGGCACGTTCCCGCTGCCCGAGGCTCAGCGCGACCGGTTTCTTCTGCACCTGCGCCTGGGCTACCCGGACCGCGCGGGCGAACGGCAGATCCTGCGCCGCTTCCAGCAGGCCCAGCCGCTCGATGAGGTCCGCCCCGTGCTCGACGGCGCCACGCTTCTGGACCTGGCCCGGCTCTGCCGGCAGGTCCTGGTCGGCGAGGCGGTCGAGGAGTACCTGGTGGACCTGGTCCGGGCCACCCGCGAGCAGGCGGGCATCGCGCTGGGGGCCAGCCCCCGGGCCACGCTCGCCCTCTTCCGGGCCAGCCAGGCGCTGGCGGCCATCGAGGGGCGCAACTTTGTGGTTCCGGACGACGTCAAACGCCTGGCTGAACCGGTGCTGGGCCACCGCCTGCTCCTGGGTGGGGTGGGTCTCCCCGAGGCCCGGCTGCGCCAGGAGGTCCTTCAGGAGGTTCTGGCCCGCGTCCCGGTGCCGGTCGAGGACGAGGCACGGCCGTGAGCGACCTCTCGCGCCCCAGCGTCGCCCTGTTCGCCCTCGTCCTGGTGCTCGGTCTCTTCGCCCGTGCGGTCCCGCTGGTGCTTCTGGCGCTGGCGGTTCTCCTGGTCGTGGGACTGGCCCATCTCTGGCGACGTCACGGTCTGACCGGGCTGGAGTACCGGCGGCAGTTCGGCCGGCGCGGGCTGGAGCACGGGCAGAACACCCATTACGAGATCGAGATTGTCAACCGGAAACTGCTGCCGCTCCTCTGGCTGGAGATCGAGGAGGAGGTGCCCCGGGCTCTGGCCCCGGAGTGGGGCCAGCACCAGCCGGCCGCCCACCCCGAGCGCGTCCGGGTGCGGCTGCGCCTGGCTCTCTGGCCCTATGAGCGGGTCCGGCGCCGGACCCGGATCACCGGTGTGGCCCGGGGTGAGCACGCGTTCGGCCCGGTGCGCCTGCGGGTCAGCGACCCCTTCGGGCTGCTCGTGCAGGAGGCAGTCATCGACGCCATCGAGACGCTGGTGGTCTATCCCCGCGTGCTGCCCGTGACGGTGTCGGGGCTGCCGGCCCGGCAGCCGCTGGGGACCCGGGCCGTTCGGCGCTGGCTTTTTGAGGACCCCACACGGGTGGGCGGGGTCCGCGAGTACCGTCCCGGTGACGACCAGCGGCGCCTCCACTGGGCAGCCACCGCCCGGACGCAGCGCCTCCAGGCCAAAGTCTACGAGCCGACCACCGATCAGCAGGTGATGATCTTCCTGGACGTTCAGACTGTCCCGGGTCCCTGGTGGGGACTGCAGTACGATCCGGAGGCCCTGGAACTGGCGGTGTTAACCGCAGCGGCGCTGGTGAACTGGGCGCTGGAGCGGCGTTACCCCGTGGGGCTGGCGACCAACGCCTTCGGACTGCCGGTCGTGCCCCTCAGCCGTGACCCGGGCCAGCGGTGGCGCCTGCTGGAGGGGCTGGGACGGCTGCGGCCGCTGCCGGCGCGGCCGTTCGCCGAGACGCTGGCCACGGGCGCCCGGTGGCTGCCCTACGGGACCACGCTGGTGGCGGTCAGCACCGTCGCGGCCCCCGAGACGCTGACCGTCCTTTCGGCCCTGCGCCGACGCGGACATCCGGTCGTGCTGGTGACCACGGGACAAGCGCCGGTCCCGCCTCCGGCGGGGATACCGACCGGGTGGGTTGGCCCGCCGGAGCGCTGGCCGACGCTGACCATGTTGACCATCGACCTCGGTCCCGGCGCTGTCTGGCCGGCCGGAGGCTAGCAATGCTGGAGCGCCTTGGACAGCGCGGCCTTTTCCTCCTGGGCGAGCTGGGCTGGTTGAGCGCGGTCAGTGTGGTCGGTGGCCTCTGGCTTGGCTCGGGTGGCCCACTGCTGGCGCTGCCGTTCCTGGCCGGTCTGCTCGTCGCCGGCGCCGTTCTCGGCAGGGCGGCGCCGGGGCGTCTCGGGCCGACCGGGCTGGCCCTGGCCGGGCTGGGCCTGGTTCTTCTGGCCGGCGGGCTGGGCTGGGGGGCGATTCCGGCTCTCTGGCCGATCACCGCCCGGTCGCTGGGGGCCCTCCTGCTCGGACTGATCGCCTGGGGACGGGGGCTCCGGGCCGGTCGGGTGGGGCTCACCGTCGACCGGGTCTGGGCCGAGTTCCGCCAGGGGGCGGTGATCCTGGTCGGTCTCTGGCTGCTGGGCCGACCGGTGGCCCCCGATGCCGCGGTGCTGAACGATCGGCTGCTGTGGTCGGCGCTGAGCGTGCTGACGGCCGGCCTGCTGGGACTGCCGCTCGCCCGGCTGGGCGAGATGGGGCCCCTACCCAGCGGGCGTCGCTGGGCCGTGCGCGGCTGGCTGCCGGCGCTGGGTGGGGGATTGCTGGGGCTGGCGCTGCTCCTGGCCGGTCTGGGGACGGAGCACGTGGCGCTGCTGCGCCCGTTGATCGACGTGGTCGCGACGGCCCTCTGGGTCCTCCTGGTCATCCTGGCGCTCCCGGTCGGGCTGCTGGTGAGCGGCCTTCTGCTGCTGCTGGCTCCTCTGCTGCGTTCGGCCGGCACCCGTCCCCTGCCGGCGTCCGCGCCTCTGGAGTGGCTGGACCGGCTGCGCGACCAGGCGGGGGCGCCCGCAGCGCCTCCGGTCTGGCTGTCGGAGCTGGCGAAAGGGCTGGTGCTCGTCGGAGCCGTGGGGGTGGTGCTCTGGCTGACCGTCCACGCGCTGCGGGGACGCCGGGCGGGCGAGCCGGCCGCCACGGGCGAGGAGGTCCGCGAGTCGATCTGGCGCTGGGCCGATCTCTGGCGGGCCCTCCGCTCCCGGCGTCGGGGCCGGCGGACGGTGGGATCCGTGTCGCCGCCGCTGCCCGGGCTGCGCGCTCTCTACCGTGATCTTCTGCGCCTGGGAGCCAGTCACGGCCATCCTCGCCGGCCGGAGGAGACCCCGTGGGAGTACGCCCGACGCCTGGGCGCCCAGCTGACGCCGGCCGGGCGGACCGCCCTCGCCGCGCTGACCGATCTCTACGTGGCGGTCCGTTACGGCCAGCGGCCGGTCACCGCCGCCGCTCTGAACCGGGCCCGAACCTGCCTGGCCATCGTGCGCACCGCCCTGGGCGCCCCAGACGGTGCCCCGGCCACGCGAGGCGGCCGGTAGTCGCGACTACGCCGTCAGCGGCAGGCCCTTGGCCCGGAGGAGCCGTCGCAGGGCCTGGCGGCTGGCCGGGGTATCGGTCAGACCGTCGGGCAGGGCGGCCACCTCGTCGGGCGCCAGACGCACCGTCGGCCGGAGGCCGTGGAGCGGCGGCAGGAGGTCGGTCAGGGCGTCGCGGAAGGCCCGCTCCTGGTGCCGCCCGTTCGGGCCGGGGAAGTAGGGCGGGCGGGGTCGGCCGAAACTCCGGCCCGGCGTGTAAGCCACCTCCCGACAGCGGGCCTGGAAGGCGGCGCGGTCGAAGCCCAGCGGCGCTGTCGGCGGGTAGAGAGCGAGGGTCAGCCAGCGGTACTGGGTGAAGTGCTGGGGGCCGTCGACCTCCAGGATGAAGTTCCAGGGCCGATAGTAGGCGTCCACCTTCCGCGGCCGGGGCGGAGCCAGCCCCGGCACCCAGGGGCGGCCAGTCAGAGCGGTGTAGAGCTGCTGGACCAGCGGCCAGAGAGGGCCGCACTCGGCCTCGCTGGGGACAGAGCGCAGCCAGGGGAAGGTCTGGCCGCGCTGGAGCGTTGTCGGCTGATCCTCGTTGAGGACGAGCAGGACCAGGCGGCAGACTGCCTCTTCCACACCGCTCATCGCACCAGCGGCGGAGGGCTCAGTCGAAGGCCGGGTGCAGGGTGATGACCTGCTCGCGCTTGAGCCCGACCGCCAGCATATCGAGCCGGCAGTTGATGAGTTCGGCGATGCGCTCGACAAACCGCCGGGCGTTGGCCGGGAGATCGCCGTAGCGCCGGATGTGCCCGATCGGCTCCTGCCAGCCCGGCAGTTCCTCGTAGATCGGGACGCACTGGCTGAGGACCGAGAGGCTGGCCGGCGGCAGGTCCAGCACCTGATCGCCGTAGCGGTAGGCGGTGCAGATCTTGACCACCGGCAGCGGGTCCAGGACCGAGAGGGCGTTGAGGGCGAAGCCGTCCAGGCCGTTGAGCTGGACGGCATAGCGGGCCAGGACCGCATCGAACCAGCCGCAGCGGCGGGGCCGGCCGGTAGTGGTGCCGTACTCGCGGCCGCGCTCGCGGATGAGGTCGCCGGTGGCGTCGGTCAGTTCGGTCGGGAAGGGGCCGCTGCCGACGCGGGTGTAGTAGGCCTTGAAGACGCCGATGGCCCGGGTGATGAGGCGGGGACCGATGCCCAGGCCGGTGCAGGCTCCCCCGACGGTCGGCGACGAGGCGGTGACGTAGGGGTAGGTGCCGAAATCGAGGTCCAGCAGCGTCGCCTGGGCCCCCTCCAGCAGGATGTTGTCGCCCCGACGGATAGCGGCGTGGATCATGGCGAAGGTGTCGGTGATGTGCGGCGCCAGGCGCTCGCCGTAGCGGCGGTAGGTGTCGTAGAGCTCCGCAAACGAGAAGGGGGGAGCGTTGTAGAGGCAGGCGAGGATCTTGTTTTTGTACTCGACCAGGAAGCGCAGCTTCTCCCGCAGCAGATCGGCGTCGAGGAGATCGCCCATGCGCAGACCGATCCGGGCGACCTTGTCCTCGTAGGCCGGGCCGATGCCCCGACCGGTGGTGCCGATGCGCTGCTCGCCCCGGGCCTCGTCGGCCAGCCGGTCCAGGACCAGGTGGTAGGGCAGGACGACGTGGGCCCGGTCGCTCACGTAGAGGCGGCTGGTGTCGATATGGTGCTGCTGGAGCGCCTCGATCTCCTGGAGGAGGACGGCCGGGTCCACCACCACGCCGTTGCCGATGATACAGATCGTCTCGGGGTGGAAGATGCCCGAGGGCACCAGGTGCAGCCGGAAGTGGCCCAGCTGGTTGACGACCGTGTGGCCGGCGTTGCTGCCGCCCTGGTAGCGGGCGACGATGCGGGCCTTTTCAGCCAGCACATCGATGACCTGCCCCTTGCCCTCATCGCCCCACTGGGCCCCGACCACCGCGACGACCGCCATCGACCTTCCCTCCGCAGACAGCAGCAGGCCGGGCGCGTCTGGCCCGGCCCTGGCACGTGACCACGCGTATTATAGCACGGGGGCGCCTACAGGCGCACCGAACCGATGGCCCGCCGGTCGAAGATGTGAACGGTGTCCACAAACCGGATGGTGCCGCTCTCGGCGGTCATGACCAGCGAGTGGGTGCGGGCGCCGCCGCCGAAGAAGCGCACCCCGTTGAAAAGATCGCCGTCGGTGACGCCGGTGGCGGCGAAGATGATCTTCTGGCCCCGCGCCAGATCTTCCGTTCGCAGGATCTGGTGGGGATCGTCGATGCCCATCGACCGCAATCGTTCGCGGTCGGTCTCGTTCCGGGGGACCAGACGGGCCTGGATCTCCCCGCCCAGGCAGCGCAGGGCGGCGGCCGCCAGCACCCCTTCGGGCGCGCCCCCGATCCCCATGACCGCGTGGACGCCGGTCCCGGAGACGGCCACCGCGATGGCCGCCGTGAGGTCCCCATCGGGGATAAGGCGGATGCGGGCGCCGGCCTCGCGGACCTCCTGGATCAGCCGCTCGTGGCGGGGCCGGTCGAGGATGACGACCGTGAGGTCCTGGACATCACGGCGCAGCGCGTCGGCGATGATCTGGAGATTGGCCTTGACCGGGAAATCCATGCTCACCTTGCCGGCCGCCGGGGGCCCGACCACCAGTTTGTCCATGTAGATATCGGGCGCGTGGAGGAGCCCGCCTTTCTCGGCCACGGCGATGACCGAGAGGGCGTTGGGCATCCCCTTAGCCACCAGGTCGGTCCCCTCCAGGGGATCCACGGCGATGTCGACCGCCAGGCCCCGGCCGGTGCCGACCTTTTCCCCGATATAGAGCATGGGGGCCTCATCGCGCTCGCCCTCGCCGATGACGATCGTCCCGTCGATGTCCAGTTCTTCGAGGGCCTTGCGCATCGCCTCGACGGCCGCCTGATCGGCCCGGTGGCGGTCGCCCTGTCCCATCCAGCGGGCGGCGGCCAGGGCGCCGGCCTCGGTGACGCGTACGAATTCCAGGGCGAGCAGTTTCTCCATCCGCAGACCTCCTTGTCTGGTCAGTACGTGTCGCCGCCCTGCCAGAAGATCTCGCCCTCGACCTGGCAGCAGGCCCGCAGCAGGTCCACATCGAGGGTGGCGATCCCCACCGGCAGCATCGGCCCGGGCTGGGCGTGGAAATGGCGCCGGATGAGCGCGGTCACCTGCGCCGGCCAGTCCTCGCTGGCCTCCAGCGGCAGGAAGCAGACGCCCCCGCCCTTGACCAGCGCCCGGTCGGCCCAGAGCGGGGCGATCGTCTGGAAGACGACGACCCGGAAGCGCCGCATCGCTCCCTCGCCGCCGCCCATTATACCACCGGCTCTCCCCTGGTCAGTAGCACTTTTCACTCCCTCAGCGCTGGCCGGCGACGACCGGAGCGGTCGGTCGGGCCCGCTCGTACTGCGGCGGCCAGGGGATCTCGTGGCCCAGCGCGTGGGCGGCGTGCAGCGGCCAGTAGGGATCGCGCAGAAAGGCCCGGGCCAGGGCCACCAGGTCGGCCTGGCCCGCGCGGATGATCGCGTCGGCCTGGGCCGGCTCGGTGATGAGCCCGACGGCGATGGTCTTTATCCCGGCCTCGGCCCGGATCCGGGCGGCGAAGGGCACCTGGTAGCCGGGCGCCACCGGGATCTGCTGGTACGGTACCAGCCCGCCCGAGGAGCAGTCGATGGCGTCGACGCCCTCCTCCTTCAGCCAGCCGGCCAGGACCACCGCCTCGTCGAGGTCCCAGCCGCCCGGCGCCCAGTCGGTGGCCGAGATGCGGACAAAGAGCGGGTACTCCTCGGGCCAGACCGCCCGGATGGCCCGAACCACCTCACGCAGCAGCCGGGCCCGGTTCTCCAGGGGGCCACCGTAGGCGTCGGTGCGCTGGTTCGACAGCGGCGAGAGGAACTCGTGCAGAAGATAGCCGTGGGCGGCGTGGACCTCGATGACCTGGAAGCCGGCCTCACAGGCCCGCTGAGCGGCGGCCTGGAAAGCCCGCACGATGCCCTGGAGCCCCTCCCGGTCGAGCGGACGCGGCGTCGGATAGCCGGGGGCAAAGGGGATCGGGCTGGGGCCCACCACCTCCCAGCCACCCTCGGCCGGCGAGAGCGGGCCACCCCCCTCCCAGGGACGCCGCGTCGAGGCCTTGCGGCCGGCGTGGGCCAGCTGGATGCCGGGAACCGCCCCCTGCGACCGGATGAAGGCGGTGATCCGGGCCAGCGGAGCGATATGCCGGTCGTCCCACAGCCCCAGATCGTGAGGGCTGATCCGCCCTCGCGGCTCGACGGCGGTGGCTTCAGCCATCACAAGGGCAGCCCCACCGACCGCCCGGCTGCCCAGGTGCACAAGGTGCCAGTCGTTGGCCAACCCCTCTTCAGCCGAGTACTGGCACATCGGCGAGACCATAATGCGGTTGCGCAGGGTCAGTCCCCGCAGACGCAGCGGACTAAAGAGGTGCACGGACTCAGCACGTGGGTGCATCGGCCTCTCCTATGGGTACGATCTCCTCGCGCAGCCAGCCCACCGCGATGGTGGCCGCCAGCAGCCCGCTCCCGCTCACCAGCGCGGCCAGGGCTCCCTCCCCACCGACGGCCAGGGCCAGCCCTCCCAGGGCCGAGCCCAACACGATCCCGCCCTGGTTGGTCAGGGCGTTCAGCCCCATGACCGCTCCCCGGCGCTCGGCGGAGAGATGGCCGACCAGCCAGAGGTAGGCGGGACGGCTGAGGCTCCCGCTCAGCCCCTGCAGCACCCCCAGCCCTCCGGAGAGGAAGAGACCGGGAGAGGTCAGGAGAAGCGGGAGGGCCAGCAGGGCGGCCGTCCCCTGGCAGCCGGCGAAGACCAGCGGTCGGCCTGGCCGGCTGGCCAGCGCGCCGCCGAGGAGCGTTCCGACCAGCGTCCCCAGCGCCATCAGCGCGAGCAGACCGCCCAGAACCTCCAGCGGCAGGCGGTATCGCAGGACCAGCACCGAGGGCAGATAGGTGCTGAGCGCGGTCGCGGCCACGCGCTCGGCGAGATTGGCCAGCAGGAGCGGACCGGCCAGCGGCTGCCGCAGGATAGCGGCGTAGGTTTGCCAGTGGCTCTCCGGCGCCCGCGATGACGGGCGGGGCAACGGCGGCAGGAGGCGGAGCGCCGCTAATGCCAGAAGCGCCAGGAAGAGAGCGACCAGCCGGAACCCGTGCCGCCAGCCCACGATGCCGGCCAGGACGGCGACCGCTGGAATGCCTACCAGCGTGCTCAGCGAGAAGCCTGCGGCCACCAGACCGAGCACGCGTCCCCGGTGAGCCGGTGGGAAGTAATCGATGACGGCGGCGTTGACGCTGGGCCCCACGGCCCCGCCCGCCAGCCCGCCCAGCCAGCGCAGGGCCAGGAGCACGGGCAGCGACCCGGCGAAACTGGCCGCCAGCGTGCTCAGACTCAGGCCGCCGAGCCCCAGGACGATGAGAGGTTTCCGACCGAAGCGGTCCGAGAACGGACTGGCCAGAACCGCCGCCGGCGCCCAGGCCAGCGAGGTGGCGGCGGCCAGCTGCCCCATGACCGGAAGACCCACCTGGAACTCCGCCGCCATCGTGACCAGAAGCGGGGCCAGCATCCCCACCACGGTCATATAGCCGAACGGGCAGGCCGTCAAAACAAGAGCGACGGACAGGCTGGCTCGGGTGACGGGAGTCACCGGCCGCGCTGGCACACGCACTCCCACCGGTCGGAGTCCCCCTCGCGGGCTGCCTCTCAATGATACCAGACGGCGGCCGGGCGCTGCCGCCGGGCGCGGCCAGCGGGTTCGGGCCGCCCAGACCATCCGACCGCCGCCAGTTCGGCCGGCGCCCTCAGTAGGGAAGCCGGATCTCCGGATGCTCCCGGATATAGTGGGCCAGGCGCACCGCCAGGTTCTCCTGCAGCTGGAGCGAGAGCCCGCCGTCCACCACCAGGGCGTGGCCGGTGATAAACGAGGCCTCGTCCGAGCAGAGGAAAACGATGGCGTTGGCCACGTCCACCGGCCGCCCGACCCGTCGCAGCGGATACTGCTGCTCGAAAAAGGCCAGGGCCTCCGGGTACTTATCCCAGATCATCGCCTGGATCCGCTCGGTGACGATGTGGCCGGGGCAGACGCAATTGACCCGGATGCCCAGCGGCCCGAAGTCGATGGCCATCTGCCGCGTCATGGCGAGAAGCCCGGCCTTGCCCGTCTCGTAGACCAGAGCCCGGGGGGCCTGGAGGAGCGCGTGGACTGACGAGACGTTAACAATCGAGCCCCCGCCCGCCCGTTCCATATAGGGCACGGCGTATTTGGCCCCGAGAAAGGCCGCCTTCAGCAGGACCGCCATCTCGCGGTCCCAGGTCTCCTCGCTGACCTCGACCGCGCTGCCGCCGGCGCCACCAGCGGTGGGAGTGTAGGCGTTATTGACCAGGATGGTCACCGTGCCCCAGCGCTGGACGGCGGCCTCGACCATGGCCCGAATGTCGGCGTGCCGACCGACATCGCCGACGAAAACCGCGACCTCGCCTCCGGCGGTGCGGATGGCCTGGGCGGTTCGCTCGGCGGTCTCGCCGTCCAGGTCGACAATGAGGACGCGGGCCCCCTCCTCGGCCAGACGGCGGGCGGTGGCGCCGCCGATGCCCTGGGCGCCGCCGGTGACGATGGCAACGTGTCCGGAGAGCCGTGGCATGGGTTTCCTCCTCGTCTGAGCGTGTTTCCGGAGGTGACCGCCCTGGCGGTCACCAGAGCCATCCCGGGCTACGGGCTGACCAGCGTCAGCTGCAGGGCCGTGACCGAATGCGGCGGCAGGGTCACCGCGACGGTCGTCCCGGCGGCTGGGAACGGCGCGCGTGTGGGGCGGACCCGCTCCGGATCCGCGGCGCTGTTGGCCGCCCGGACGTCGTCGGCGGTCAGCTGCTGGCGGAGGCCACCGTCGATCCGGCCCTCGCCCCGCAGGCTGATCCGGCACTCGATGGCCTCCTCCAGGTGGCGGTTGACCAGGGTCAGCACCAGGGTCCGCCCATCGGCCGACCGCGAGGCGGCGCCGTCGACCAGCGGCAGACGGGCGCTGGTCCCGGCCGGTCCGCTGACGGTGAGTTCGGGTGTCTCCAGGTCGGCGGGGAGGACGCGCTGACCACGGTGAGCGGCCAGGAGATGGACGGCGTGGTAGGTGGGGGTCAGCCACATGGCGGGCCCGGCCGTCTGAACCACGCACTGGAGGACGTTGACGGTCTGGGCCAGGTTGGCCATGGTCACCCAGTCGGCCCAGCGGACGAACAGATTCAGCGTGCCGGCGGCGACCACCGCATCCTGCATGGTGTTGACCTGCTCCAGCCCGTTCTCGGCCCGGGCCTGGTCGTACCAGGTCCCCCACTCGTCCACCACGATCCCGAGGCGCTTCTGGCCGCCGTAATAGCTTAAAACGTCGCGGGTCCGACGCAGGTCGGTCTCCAGCTGAAGCGTCGAGGCCAGGAGCCAGTAGTAATCGGCGGCGGTGAAGTCGCGGTCGTGCGGACCGCGAAAATAACGGTGGATCGAGAGATGATCGATGAGGTCCAGCAGGCGGGGATTGCGCTCAACGCCCAGAGCGGCCAGAAAGCGCTGGTTCCAATCGGGAGTGGTGTGGCCGCAGGCGATGAGATCGATCCGGGACCGGGTTGTGCGGGTGAACGGCTTGAGGTAGGTGGCGAAGCGGCGGTAGGCCGCCGCGTACTCCTCGGGGGTGAAGTGGCCGCCACAGCCCCAGTTCTCGTTGCCCACCCCCCAGTAGCGCACCCCGTAGGGCTCGGGGTGGCCGTGCTGAGCGCGCAACCGGGCGTAG
>CACRXC010000123.1_pt1 | contig 36410 bp, 36 predicted proteins | sample 5377091 | NCBI WGS metagenome assembly CACRXC01 (sample SAMEA6061845, study PRJEB28556) | metagenome | reverse complement strand
CAGTGGGGGCAGGCCTGGGGCCGGTCCGTGGGGGAGGGCTTGACTTCGGGGATGCGGAGGGTTATCCTGGCCATGGGGCAGGCCTCCTGGGGTGTGGTGGTGTGTTACCTGTATTCCAGGAGAGTTTGCCCCGTCTTGTCCAGTCCCCTACCCACCACCTGTGGGACAGTCACGTGGAGAGGGGGCGGCGACGCGGAGCGCCGGCTTTCCGCCGGGCCGCTTTTGGGCTATGATGGAGGCGTGATCGGGGTCTTGACAGCCCGCCGGGTGGGCTGTAGGATAGGGTCGGGTGATAAATCATCGATGATTGAGCAGGTCGGCCGGGCTCGGTCCCGCGGGCCGAGCCGGAAAGGAGCGCGATGAGCGAGGTCAGCGTCCCCGCCTTCCGAGGTAAGGTCCTGGCCACCTTCTTCGGCGACGAGTCCTTCCCCATCCAGTGGGACTCGCCCGAAGAGCGAACCCTGATGTGGTGGTACGACGATCTGCACTGCCCCAACCCGGTCTCGCCCCTCTGGTTCGACGTCGGTGGCTGGTGGCACACCTGCGACTACCTCTTCCGCCGCTTCGGTTTCCCCCTGGCGGTCGACTGGAAGGCCAAGATCATCAACGGCTACCTCTACACCGCCATCGTCCCGGCCGACCCCACCTACGCCGCCCAGATCGGGCCCTACTTCACCACCGTCATGCCGGTCTACGCCGCCAACTTCCTCGACTGGTGGCGGACCCGGCTGCGCCCGGAGATCGAGCGCAACTTCGCGTATCTGGACGGCTACGACAGCGAAAGAGCGACGCTCCCCGAACTCCTGATCCATCTGGAGGACGCGCTGGACATCCAGGAGCGCCACTGGCGCATCCACTGGATCCTCAATCTGGCCCAGTTCCAGGCCTCGCTCGATCTGCAGGCGGCTATCAAGGAGGTCCTGGGGACCGTCGATCAGGACCTCCTGGGCCGCATCCTGGTCTCCGATGAGGACCGCAACTGGGACGCGATCCGCGCCCTCTGGGAGCTGAAGGAGCAGGTCAAGGCCGACCCCCTCCTGCGCGCGGCCTTCGGCGCCGAGACGGCCACCGAGATCCTGCAGCGACTGGAGGCCCTCGGCCCGGCGGCCGAGCCCTTCCGCACCGCCCTGGCCCGCTACCAGCGGGAGTTCGGGAACAAATCGATCTACGCCCACGAGTACATCTATCCCCTCTGGCGGGAGAACCCGGCGCCGATCGTCGAGATGATCAAGAGCTACCTGGAGACCGACTACGACTACCCGGAGGCGGTGCGGCGGGTGCGCGAGACCCGCGAGGCGGCTATCCGGGAACTCCTGGCCCGGATCCCGCCGGAGAACACCGCCGGCCGGCAGAAGATCGAGCAGGCGCTCGAGCTGGCGCTGAAGATGACCCCGCTCACCCCCGACCACCATTTCTACATCGATCAGGGCACGTACGCCCGGCTGCGGCTGGTTTTCCTGGCCATCGGCCGTAAACTGGCCGCGCTGGGACGCCTGGCCGACCCCGAGGACATCTTCTACCTGCGCTATCACGAGATCCGGGTGGTGGCGACCAATCCCACGGCCATCGATGCCCGGGCGCTGGTGGCCGAGCGGCGGGCCGCCCGCGAGCGGGCTTTCCAGATCCGGCCGCGCGAATGGGTGGGCACCGTAACCGAGTGGGATCTCTACACCGAGCCGTACAAGTCGCTGTGGGGGTACCCCGAGAAGTTCTTCCGCAGCCAGGAGGCGGCGGTGGCCGATGTCATCACCGGGCTCGCGGCCTCGGCCGGGGTGGCCGAGGGGGTGGCGCGGGTGGTGGCCTCGCCGGCCGAGTTCGACCAGGTGCGGCCGGGCGACATCCTGGTCTGCAAGATGACCAGTCCGGCCTGGATCGTGGTCTTCACCAAGATCCGCGGGCTGGTCACCGACGCCGGCGGTGTCCTCTCGCACCCGGCCGTCGTCTCCCGCGAGTTCGGCATCCCGGCGGTTGTCGGAACCATTGTCGCCACCCAGCGCATCCGGAGCGGCGACCGCATCCGCGTCAACGGCAGCGAGGGCCGGGTCGAGATCCTGCGGTAGGGGGGACGTGTGCTCCTCTGGCTGACCGATCCGACCGCCACCGACCCCACCCTGACCGGCGGGAAGGGGGCCAATCTGGCCCGCCTGGTCCAGTGGGGGCTGCCGGTGCCGCCGGGGTTTGTGGTCCCGGTCACCGCCTTCCAGCCGATCCTGGCGGCGGTGGACGCCCCGGCCCGGCTGCGCGCCCTGGCCGGAGAGGCAGTGAGCGCGGCGCAGCTGCAGCGCCTGGCCGACGACCTGCGTCAGATGGTCCGGGAGCGCGCGCTGCCCCCGGACCTGGTCCAGGCCATCGTCGCCGCCTACCGCCATCTGGCCCCCCAGGACGAGCCGGTGGCGGTCCGCTCCAGCGCCCTGGGCGAGGATTCGCAGACCGCCAGTTTCGCCGGCCAGCAGGAGACCTACCTCAACGTCTGCGGGCCGGCCGCGGTGGTCGCGCGGGTCCGCGACTGCCTGGCCTCGCTCTTTCTCCCGCGGGCGCTGTTCTACCGGCTGCATCGCCAGCACCAGCCCACCCTGGGCCTGGCGGTGGTGGTCCAGCGGATGGTCCAGCCACGGGCGGCGGGCATCCTCTTCACTGTGGACCCGGTGCAGGGGCGGCCGCAGGTGGTGGTCGAGGCGGTGCCGGGCCTGGGCGAGGCGCTGGCCAGCGGGGCCGTGACCCCCGACCACTACGCGGTGGACCGGGCGACCGGGGCGGTCGTCGCCACCTATATTCCGCCGCGCGAGGGTCGAGAGGCGCCGGCGGGCCTGCTGACCGCCGCCGACCTTCGGGCGCTGGTCGACCTCGGTCTGCGGGTGGAGCGGCTCTTCGGCCAGCCGCAGGACATCGAGTGGGCCATCGCCGACCGCCTGTACCTGCTCCAGAGCCGTCCCATCACCACCCTTCGCCGGAGCGGCCACGATGGCGCGCAGCCCGCTGGTTGAGGCCGCCGTCGCCTGGGTTCAGGCCCACTACTGGAACGCCCCGCATCTGGTGCGGGCCCTGGAGTGGCTGGAGCAGCTGGACCCGGCGGCCGATGAGGCGGTGCAACTGGCCACCGTCCTGCATGATATCGAGCGGGCCTTCCCCGGGCCGGAGGCCCCGGTCTGGGACGCGACCCGCGGACCCGACGACCCCGACTACAACCGCCGGCACGCCGAGCGCTCAGCCCGGATCGCCGGCCAGATCCTGGCCGATCTCGGGGCCGGGCCAGCGCTCAGCGCCCGGGTCCAGGCCCTCATCGCCGCCCACGAGGAGGGCGGCTGGCCCGAGGCCGACCTGGTCCAGGCGGCCGACAGCCTGAGTTTCCTGGAGACCAACGTGGACCTGGTGCTGCGCTGGCTGGCCGCCGGTCAGCACGGGGTCGGGCCGGCCGAGGCCCTGGCCAAACTGCGCTATATGCGCGACCGGATCCGTCTGCCCCAGGCCCGGCCGCTGGCCGCCCGTCTCTACGCCCAGGCCGTCGCGCGGGTGCAGGAGGCGCTCCGGGCGGGAGGACCGAACCGTGCGCTTTGAGGGGACGTTCACCCTGCCTCTTCCGGTCGACCAGGCCTGGCTGGCCCTGCAGGCGGTGGAGACCGTCAGCGGCTGCCTGCCGGGGGCGGAAGGGGTCCGCCAGCTGGGGCCCGACCGTTACAGTGGCCAGGTCCGGGTCCGGCTCGGGCCGATTCAGGCCCTCTTCGACCTGACCGGCACGGTCCAGCCGGACGGCGCCACCCGCACGCTGCGGGTGGACCTCCAGGGGCGGGAGCGGCTGACGGGCACGCTGGTCGAGGGGACGTTCGTCGTGCGGCTCGAGCCGGTGGGCCAGGAGACCCGTGGCGCCTACGCCCTCGACCTGGTCCTGCGGGGGAAGCTCGGCCAGCTGGGCCAGGCGGTCTACCAGGATGTCGCCCAGCGGATGACGCGCGAGACCATCACCTGTCTGCAGAGCCGGTTGAGCGCGGCGCGATGACGACCCTGCTCTGGCTCGAACCGACCACCCTGGCCGAAGCCCTGGCCCTGCGTCAGGCGTACGGCGACGAGGCCCGCCCGCTTGGCGGCGGCGTCTGGGTGACCCTCCTGCTCCAGCAGGGGTTGCTCCGGCCCCGGGCTCTCCTGGCCCTCCACCGCCTGGCCGAGCTGACCGGGATCGGCCTGGAGCCCGATGGCACCCTCCGTCTGGGAGCGGGCCTGCCGCTGAACGTGGTGGCCAGCCATCCACTGGTCCGGGAGCGGGCGCCGGTCCTGGCCCGGGCCTGCGGGCTGGTGGCCAACGTCCGCATTCGCGCCCAGGGGACCATCGGCGGCAATCTCTGCGAGGCCGATTACGCCTCCGACCCCCCGGCCGCGCTGGCGGCCCTGGAGGCCCGGGTGCGTCTGGCCAGCACCCGGGGGACCCGCGAACTTCCCGTCCGGGAGTTTCTGGTCGGCCACTACCAGACCCAGGTCCAGCCCGAGGAGATAGTGACCGATCTCCTCGTTCCGCCGCCGCCACCGGGAGCCCGGAGCGTCTATCTCAAGTTCGTCACCCGTTCGAGTGAAGACCGCCCCTGTGCCACCGTGGCGGCGGTCGCCGGCCTCGATGCCGAGGGGCGCTGCCAGCACCTCGCCCTGGCCGTCGGGGCGGTGGCCAGCACCCCGGTCGTCCGGCCCGCGGTCGCGGCGCTGGCGCGGGGCGAGCGGCTGACACCCGCCCTCATACGGGAGATCGCCAGCCGCTTCGTCGAGGGACTGGATCTGGTGAGCGACCTGCGGGGCTCGGCCGACTACCGGCGTCACCTGGTCCGGGTGCTTCTCCAGCGGGCGCTGCACCAGGTCGCGGCCGCACCGGAAGGAGGAGTCCGCGATGGCGATCGCTGAGGCGCCAGCGATGATCGATGCCTGGGAGCGGGTCACCGCCCGACTCCCGCTGACCGAGGACCTGCGCCTGCCCGGCATGCTGCACGGGGCCATCCTGCGCAGTCCCTATCCGCACGCCCGTCTGCGGCACATCGACCCCCGTCCGGCCCTGGCGATCCCCGGGGTGGTGGCGGTGGTCACCCGCGACGATATCCTGAGCGACCCGACCCTCGAGCGCACCTACGGCCCCCAGATCGCCGACGAGCCCATCGTGGCGCTGGAGCGGGTGCGCTACGTCGGCGACCGGGTGGCGGCGGTGGCGGCTGAGGACGAGGCCACCGCCCGGGCGGCCGTCCAGGCCATCCTGGTCGAGTACGAGCCGCTCCCGGCCGTCTTCGACGCTGTCGCGGCGGCGCGCCCGGAGGCGCCGCTGGTCCATCCCGACCTCGCCGCCTATCCGGGGGTGTCGCTGAACTTCGACCTGCGGCCGGTGCCGGGCACCAACATCTGTCACCATTTCCGCATTCGTCGGGGCGACCTGGCGGCCGGTCTGGCCGCAGCCGATCTGGTTCTGGAGGAGACCTTCTTCACGCCCAGCGCCCAGCACGTGACGATGGAGCCCCACGTGACCGTGGCCGGGTGGGAGGGCGACCGGCTGGTCGTCTACACCGCCAGCCAGACGCCGTTCGATGTGCAGCGGGCGCTGGCCCGGCTCTTTCGGCTCGGTCTCGAGCAGGTGCGGGTGATCGTCCACCCGCTGGGCGGGGGGTATGGCGCCAAGACGTTCCCCCGGCTGGAGCCGCTGGCCGCCCTGCTGGCCCGCAAGGCCGGGCGACCGGTCCGCCTGGCCCTCAGCCGGGAGGAGGAGTTCGTCACCCTCAACCGGCATCCGGCCACCATCACCATCCGTCTGGGCGTCCGGCGCGACGGCACGATCACCGCCAAGCAGGTTCTGGCCTACTGGAACACCGGCGCCTACGCCGACAGCGGCCCCGGCGTGGCCACCAAGGGTGGCTACCACGCCGTCGGCCCCTACCGCATCCCCCACGTCTGGGTCGACTCCTACTGCGTCTACACCCATCTCCCGCCAAACGGCGCCTTCCGCGGCTACTCGGCCACCCAGGCCGTCTGGGCCTCGGAGCGCATGATGGACCTGGCCGCCGAGCGGCTGGGGCTCGACCCGCTGGAGTTCCGCCAGCGCAACCTCCTGCGCGACGGCGACGCCTTCGCCACCGGCGAGGTTGTCCACGACGTCCACTTCGCCGATCTGCTTCAGGCCGCCGCTCAGGCTATCGACTGGCCGCACGATCAGCGCACGGTCCTGCCCGACGGGACCATCCGGGCCAAGGGGCTGGCCGTCACCCTGAAGGGGATGCAGACGCCGAGCCGCTGTGAGGCCCGCGTCGGGCTGACCGCCGAGGGACGGCTGCGGGTCTACGCCGGCACGGTCGAGATGGGCCAGGGCAGCCGGACCGCTCTGGCCCGGCTGGCGGCGGCGGTCCTGGACCAGCCGCTCGACCAGGTCGAGGTGGTCTTCCCCGACACGGCGGTCGTTCCCTTCGACACCCGGACGACCTCCAGCCGCTCGACCTATATGCTCGGGACCGCCGTCCAGCGGGCGGCCACCCTCCTCCGCCAGCGCCTGCTCGACCTGGCGGCCGAGCTCCTGGAGGCCGATCCGCGCGATCTGGTGTGCCGATCCGGCCGGATCTTCGTCGCCGGCGTGCCGGAGCGGGCGCTCCGGCTGGGCGAGGTGGTGGCCCGCACCGGCCAGTTCGAACTGACCGCCCAGGCCGCCTTCGCCAACGAGGGGGGACTCGACCCCGACACCGGCCAGGGGGTCGCCTCCTCGCACTGGCACCAGAGCGCCGTCGGGGCGGTGGTCCGGGTCGACCCGGAGACCGGCCGGGTGGAGGTCGAGCACGTCCACGCCGCCGTCTACGCCGGCCGGGTGGTCAACCCGGTGCTGGCCCGTCTGCAGACCGAGGGCAACGTGGTCTTCGGCCTCGGCACGGCGCTCTTCGAGGAGATCGTCTTCGGCGAGGGGCAGGTGCTGAACGCCAACCTCTCCGACTATCTCATCCCCTCGTTCGCCGATATCCCGCCGCGGGTCACGATGACGCTCCTGGAACGACCGGGGGCGGAAATCCACGGCCTGGGCGAGACGGCCCTCCCTCCCACCCCGGCCGCCATCGGCAACGCCGTCGCCCGGGCCCTGGGGGTGAACCTCACCCGTCTCCCGCTCACGCCAGAGCGGCTGCGGGCCGCCCTGGCCGAGCCGGAGCGCCGCGAGGAGGGTTGATGAGCCTGACGATTCGCCTGCGGCTGAACGGCCGGGAGGAGACGCTCACCGTCCGTCCCGACGAGACCCTGCAGTCGGTCCTGCGCGGGCGCTGCGGGCTGAGCAGCGTGCGTCTGACCTGCGGGATCGGGCTCTGCGGGGTCTGCACGGTGCTGCTCGACGGCCAGCCGGTCAGCAGCTGCCTGGTGCTGGCCCCGCTGGCCGCCGGTCGGGAGATTCTGACCGTGGAGGGGCTCCCGGCCGACGACCCGGTGCTCCGGGCCTTTGTGGCCGGCAACGCCTTTCAGTGCGGCTACTGCACACCCGGGTTTGTCCTGAGCGCCAGGGCCCTGCTCCGCGCCCATCCGCTGCCGGACCGCGCCCTCATCCGTCAGTACCTGGCCGGCAACCTCTGCCGCTGCGGGAGCTACTACGCTATCGAAGAGGCGGTGCTGCTGGCCGCCCGGCTGGCAGCCGGCGAGCCCCCGGCCGCACGGCCGCCGGGGTCGGAGAGCCCGGCCCGCCCGACCGATCACCGCTGAGGAGGAGAGACGCATGTCCAGGCCTTCTGCCGGTCAGCTGGCCCAGACCTGTCTGATGGTCCGCGATCTGGACCGCAGTCTGGCCCTCTACCACGGGCTCCTGGGAATGCCGATTGTCGAGGTCGTGCGCCGCGATCCGCCGGCCCGCGCCTACGCGGCCCTGGGCACGCCGGAGAACTATCTGGAGATCTTCGAGCGCCGGCCGGAGGAGGGCCCGCTGCCGGAGCGCGCCGCCGACCAGCCCCTCGGTCTCCACCATCTGGCCGTCTGGGTCGAGGACCTGGAGGGCCTGGCCGCCCGGCTGGCGGCTGCCGGCTACCCCTTGACCGGTCCCATCCGGTCGGTGTCGCGCTGGGTCGGGGCTGCCCTCCGGGTCGCCTGGATCGAGGACCCCGACGGGGTCAAAATCGAGCTCCTGGAGTACGTGGGGCCGGCCGGAGACTGAGCGCCCGGCCGGCAGGCCGCCGGGGCCGCGCGGCAGCATCCGGGGCGTCTCTCCGCCCCGCGCGGCGCTCGGCCCGCTCGTCGGCTGCGACAGGCGCCGGGGATGGACTCCGCCGCCGTCGGCTCGGGGTCAGCGGGGCAGGGTCGTCAGGCGGCCGGTGTAGACCCCTTCGCTGAGGAGCAGGTTCCGCATGTACTCGGCGGCCAGCTGGGTCTGCTCGTCGATGAACGCGAGCCCCTGCAGATCGTGGTGGCGCAGAGCCGGGTGGCAGAATTCGAAGGCCAGGTAGCCGTCGTAGCCGATCTCCTTGAGGGCCCGGATGAAGGTCGGGTAGTTGGCCAGCGGGCGGTCGAACTCAATGGGCCGCTGGCGGACGACGCCGTCGGGGCCGCGCTCGAATTCGCCGCCGAAGTGTGAGTGGACCTGCAGCCGGCCGGTCTCGCGCACCGCCTGCCAGACGTAGGCGTCGTCCTGGCGCTCCAGGATCGGCACGTCCAGGCAGGCCCGCAGGGCCGGCGAGTCGACCTCGGCGATCATCTCGAGCATATCGCGGTAGTGGCGCAGGAGCGGGGTGTGGTTCTGGAGGGCCAGCGTCACGCCGGCGTCCTGGGCGATCTGGGCGAGCTCCTTCAGGCTGGCCCGGACCGCCGCCCACTGCTCGCGGCGGGTGCTGTAGCGGCTGTTCTCGGCCCACATCGTCCGGGCGAACTCGTAGGCCGCCACGCCGGTCGGATCGAGGGTGACGCCGGGCCAGGCGAAGAAGACGCGGACGATGCGGCCGCCGAGGTCGGCGCAGAGCCGGATGATCTCCCGGACCATCAGGATCTGGCACTCGCGGTGCTCGGGGATGGGGCTGGAGAAGTCGTTATTGGCCGCCACGCCGATGATCTCGATCCCCTGGCTGGCGCAGAGGTCGCGGAACTCCCGACGCCGCCGGTCGTCCCAGTCCATCGGGTTGCCGTGGGGGCGTTTGCCGTCGATCTCAATGCCATCGAAGCCGTAGGCCACCGCCCGCTCGACGATCTCCGGCAGGGTCAGGGCCCGCCCCCGGTACCAGATCCCGAGATAGGTGATGGTGTACAGACCGACCTTCATGGTCCACCTCCCGTGAGGCCTCAGCACCGCTGAACGGCACGGCCGCTGGCCGGCCAGCGATCGTCCCAGCGGGGAGGATAGTCGGCCAGGGCGAGGCTGTCAAGAGGCCCTTCCCGGTCGCCGGCCGTGGTCCCGCCTCCGGGGGCGCGCTGTCGCCCCGGTGGCGGTGGTGGTGGGACTGCGGCCCGTACCTCTCCGCAGGTGAAACGGTCGCCAGCGTCCCTGGCACGCCACGTGCCCACGCCTCGGCCTCGTTCTCCAGCCAGGGGCCCGGAGAACGGGATCAGCACGGGCAAGGAGGGCTCGATGGTCCGACGATGGTGGTCGCTTCTCCTGGCGGTCGGCCTGGCCCTGGCCGTGTTGGGGCCGGCCAGCCCGGTGGCGGCCTGGACGGGGGTGACCAGCGAGGCGCTGAACGTCCGGGCGGCGCCGACCACCCGCGCCGCGGTTCTGACCGTGCTTCCGCCGGGGACCTCCGTGGAGGTGGTGGCCGAGACCAGCGGCCAGGCGGTCGCGGGGAATGCCACCTGGTACCGGCTGGTCGACGGGGGCTACGTCCACAGCGCCTTCGTCACGGCCGCCAGCCGGTCAGGCCAAGCCCGACCGGCTGAGACCGCGCGCGCCGGCCGCTGGATCGAGGTGCGTCTGGGCGCCCAGCAGGCGGCGGCCTACGAGGATGGTCGCCCGGTCTACACGGCGGCCGTCACCACCGGTCGTCCCGGCTGGGAGACGCCGGTGGGGACGTTCCGGATCCTGCGGCGGGTGGCCAATGAGACCATGGACTCGGCGACCATCGGCATTCCGCAGGAGTCGCCCGAGGGCTACTACCTGACCAACGTCCTCTACACCCAGTACTTCACTCCCTACGGCCACGCTCTCCACTACAACTGGTGGTCGTCGCGCGAGGTCTTCGGCCGGCGGCCGACCAGCCGGGGCTGTGTGGGAATGGACCTGGCCGCCGCCCAGTTCTTCTGGCGTTTCGCCACCGTCGGCACGCCGGTGATCATCCGGCCGTAGGCCAACCGACCAGGGGACCGATCCGGTCCCCTGGTCGTCCCAATCTTGACAAGTCGTGTGGGGAGCGGTACGCTTATGCCAGAGCAGGTCGGCCCGGACGGTGCCCGTGTGCCCATGGCGCCGGCTCCCGTCTCAGCACCGCCTCCGCCCCCTGCGCACCCGAGGCTCTGGACGACTCACCGCCGCGCCGGTGCGTCGGGACAGCCGCTGAACGGACACAGTTCCCAGCCCTGGCATCGTGGCCGGTCTGGGGAGAAGGGTGAGGAGAGACCATGACCGTGGCAAAGGGCCTGGAAGGGGTGATCGCCCTCGAGTCGGCGATCAGCACGATCATCGACAGCACGCTCATCTACCGGGGTATCTCCATCGACGAGCTGGCCGACAACGCCACCTACGAAGAGGTCGTCTATCTGCTCTGGTACGGCCATCTCCCGACCGCCCGCGCCCTGGAGGCGTTCCAGCAACAACTGGCGGCCAACCGAACGGTCCCGGCCCCGGTTCTCGACTTCCTCCGGACCCAGCCGGCCCAGGCCGATACGATGGATGTCCTGCGGACGGCGGTCTCGCTGCTTGCGCTCTACGACCCGGAGACCGCCGACATGTCCACCGAGGCCAATCTCCGCAAGGGGATGCGGCTGGTCGGGCAGTTTCCGACCATCGTGGCGGCGATGGGCCGGCTGCGCCAGGGACTGGAGCCCATTGCCCCCCGGTCGGACCTGACCGCCGCCGCCAACTTCCTCTACATGCTCCACGGCCGCGAGCCCGATCCCCTCTCCATTCGGGCCTTTGACGAGGCGCTGGTGCTGCACGCCGACCACGAGCTGAACGCCTCGACCTTCGCCCTGCGGGTGGCCGCCTCGACCCTGGCCGACCTGCACACGGCGGTGGTGGCCGCGCTGGCCGCGCTCAAGGGGCCGCTCCACGGCGGGGCCAACGAGCGGGTGATGGAGATGCTGGAGCGGATCGGCGACGTCAGCCGGGCCGAAGCCTACATCCGCGAGGCCCTGGCCCGCCGCGAGCGCATTATGGGCTTCGGCCACCGGGTCTACAAGCACGGCGACCCGCGGGCCCGGCATCTGCGCGAGCTCGCTCGGCTGCTGGCCGACCGCGCCGGCGACCGCCGCTGGTACGAGATCTCGGTGCGGATCGAGGAGCTGATGCGGCAGCTCAAGAACCTCTACCCCAACGTCGATTTCTACGCCGCCTCGGTCTACCGCTATCTGGGCATCCCCACCGAGCTCTTCACCCCGATCTTCTCCTGCAGCCGGGTCGCCGGCTGGGTCGCCCACACCCTCGAGCAGTACCAGGACAACCGGCTGATCCGGCCCCGGGCCGAGTACACCGGCCCCCTGGGTCTCCACTACGTCCCGCTCGACCAGCGGGGCTGAGGCCCTGCCGGCTGGCTGGTGAGGCCGCCGACCGAAAAGGTCGGCGGCTTTTCTGTGGGCTGGACCACGGGTTGGCCGCCGCCGGAGAGCGCTAGGGACTTGCCGGGGGACGCCGAACGCGCTACACTGGGCCCCAGCGCAGGGTAGGAGTCTGGCTGGGGGAGGAGCGTCGCGTGAAGGGCAGCGCAGCCATCGCCGAGATCCTGCGTCAGGAGGGGAGCGAGTATCTCTTCTGCTTCCCCTATTCGCCGCTGATCGACCCCTGTGTGGCCAGCGGCCTCCGGCCGATCCTGGCCCGGACCGAGCGCACGCTGGTCAATATGGCCGACGGCTACACGCGCCTGTCGAACGGCCGACGCCACGGCGTGGTGGTCGTCCAGTACGGGCCGGGCAGCGAGAACGCCTTCGCCGGCGTGGCCCAGGCCTACGCCGACGCGGTGCCGATCCTGCTCCTGCCCGGCCAGGCCCCCCAGCACCGGCTGGGGGTCCCGCCTCTCTTTGACGCCGTCCGGGCCTACGCGGCGGTCACCAAATGGGCCGAGCGGATCAACCGGGCCGACCGGATTCCCGAGTTCCTGCGGCGGGCCTTCACGCTCCTCCGCACCGGCCGGCCGGGACCGGTGCTGCTGGAGGTGCCCCACGATGTGGCCGCCGCCGACCTGGACGACCAGACGGTCGCGGCCTACTGCCGGGGGCTCCGGGCCCGGAGCGCCGCCGATCCCGAGGCGGTCCGCCAGGCCGCGCGGCAGATCCTCACCGCCCGTCAGCCTCTCCTCTGGGTCGGCCAGGGGGTCTTCTACGCCGAGGCCACCAGCGAGCTGCGCACCCTGGCCGAACTCCTGGAGGCGCCGGTGATGACCACCCTGAACGGCAAGAGCGCCTTCCCCGAGAACCATCCCCTGGCCCTGGGAACCGGCGCCTACTCGGGCACCCCGATGGTGGCCCATTTTCTGCGCGCCTGCGACCTGGTCCTGGCGGTGGGTTCCAGCCTGACCCGCTCGAACTTCGCCCCGCCCATCCCGCCGGGCAAGACGATCATCCAGATCACCAGCGACGAGCGGGACCTGAGCAAGGACTACCCGGTTCACCTGGGGCTGCTGGGCGACGCCAAACTCGTTCTCGGCCAGCTCCTCGAGGAGCTCCAGCGCCAGCTCGGTCCCCAGGGGCGCCAGGGCGACGGCACCGTCCGCCAGACCATCCGGCAGCTCAAAGAGGCCTGGCTGAGCGAGTGGATGCCGCGTCTGACCGCCGACACCACGCCCATCAATCCCTACCGCGTCATCTGGGAGCTGCGGCAGGCACTGGATCCCACCCGGACGATCATCACCCACGACTCGGGCAATCCCCGCGACCAGCTCGTGCCCTTCTACGAGGCGGTCGTTCCGCACGGCTATATCGGCTGGGGGCACTCGACCCAGCTGGGGACCTCGCTGGGGCTGGCAATGGGGGCCAAACTGGCGGCGCCGGAGAAACTGGTGGTCACGGTGATGGGCGACACCGCCTTCGGCATGGCCGGAATGGACATCGAGACGGCGGTGCGCGAGCGCCTGCCGATCCTCGTCGTCATCCTGAACAACGGCGCCATGGGCGGCTACGAGATGTATATGCCGCTGGCCACCGAGCGGTACCGCTCGAAATACCTTTCGGGCGACTACGCCCAGGTGGCGCGCGGGCTGGGAGCCTACAGCGAGCGGGTAGACCAGCCGGCGGCCATCCGGCCGGCTCTCCAGCGGGCCCAGCAGGCTATCGCCGAGGGCCGGCCGGCGGTGCTGGAGATGATCACCGCCGAGGATCCCTCCTTCCCGAAGTACTGGTGAGGCGATGCGCCTCACCCGGGTCGAGACCTTCCTCGGCGGGGGCGCGTGGTGCACCCGGCGGCTGAGGCCGGCCATAGCCTGGTCCCGGAGGAGCGGGGGCAGACATCACCCCGCAAGATGGTGCGGGCGTTGCCCTTCCGCCCGCTGCCGGGCTGCGGGCGGACCGAAGCGATCGGGCGGTGAGGTTGGAGGACGAAGAGGTGACCGAGCGGGTTCGGGTGGGGGTCATCGGTCTGGGGGTGGGACGCCACCATGTCGAGGCCTATCGGCGGACGGCCGAGGCGGAGCTGGTGGCCCTCGCCGACGCCAACGAGACGCTGTTACGCCAGCGCCAGCGGGAGTACGGGGTCGAAACCGGCTACACCGACTACCGCGCGCTGCTCGAACGGCCCGACATCGAGGCCGTGTCGGTGGCGGTGCCCAACGATCTGCACCGCCAGGTGGTGCTCGACGCCCTGGCGGCCGGGAAGCATGTTCTCTGCGAGAAGCCGCTGGCCCGGACGGTGGCCGAGGGCCGGGAGATCGCGCTGGCGGTGCGCCAGTCCGGCCGGGTCTTTCTGATGGCCTTCAACAACCGCTTTCGGCCGGAGAGCCAGCTCCTCAAGCGGCTGGTGGAGGAGGGCGTCTTCGGCGACCTGTACTATCTGACCACCGGCTGGCTCCGCCGGCGCTGGATCCTGCCCCGGGGGAGCTGGTTCGGCTACCGGGAGCGGTCCGGCGGCGGACCGCTCATCGATCTCGGGGTCCACATGCTCGACCTGGCTCTCTGGCTGGCCGGTTTTCCCCCGGTCAGGCGGGTCGTCGGCTTCACCCACGACCGGCTGGCCCGAGCCCGGGCCACGCCCGAGGACCCGGTCGACGTCGAGGACTTCGCGGCGGCCACGGTCTTCCTGGAGACCGGGGCGGTGCTGCACCTGGCGACGAGCTGGGTCGGGCATATCGAGGCCCGCGACCGCGTCTGGCTGGAGGTGCTGGGCACCCAGGCGGGGGCCAGCCTGGTGCGCGAGGTGACGCTGGCCGGGACGGTCGAGGAGCGCTGCGCGCTGCACGAGGAGCGCCACGGCGTCGCCCTGACCAGCACCCCGCTCCTGGTCCGCACCGATCCCGCCCTGAGCACCTACCAGGAGTCCATTCTCAACGAGGTGCGGCATTTTCTGCAGTGCATTCTGACCGGGCAGCCGCCCATCGCCCCGGTCGAGCACGGGCTGCGGGTGCTGGAGGTGCTGGAGGCGATCTACCAGGCCGCCGCCGCTGGTCGGGAGATTGAGCCCGGCCAGACAGCGGCCGGGCCGGCCTGAAGAGGGCTGTTTGGAGGCGCCGACGATGAAAAAAGGGATCAACATCTGGGCCTTCCCGCGCACGCTCGCGCTGGAGGACTGCCTGCAGGCGGCGGCCCGGGCGGGCTTCGCTGGCATCGAACTGGCCTACAGTCTGGACGGCCCGGTCGGGCCGGAGAGCAGCCGCGCCCAGATGGAGACGCTGCGGGCCCGGGCCGCCGACCTGGGGCTGGCCCTCCCCAGCCTGGCCTCGGGGGTTCTCTGGCGCTGCAACCTGGTCTCCGACGACCCGGCCGAGCGGGCCCAGGCTCAGCACCACGTCCGCAAGCAGCTGGAGCTGGCCCACTACCTGGGGGCCGACACCGTCCTGGTGGTGCCGGGGGTCATCGGCACCGCCGAGGCCCCCGAGCCGGCGGTGGCCGACTACGCCGTGGCCTACGAGCGGGGGGTGGCGGCCCTGCGCGACCTGGCGCGGGTGGCCGAGGAGTACGGCGTCGCCATCGGGGTGGAGAACGTCTGGAACAGGTTCCTGACCAGCCCGCTGGAGCTGCGCGACTTCGTCGACGCGGTCGGCCATCCCCTGGTGGGGGTCTATTTCGATGTGGGCAACGTCCTCAAGGTCGGCTACCCGGAGCAGTGGATCCGTCTGCTGGGGCCACGCATCAAGAAGGTCCATGTCAAGGACTTCCGGCTGGGGGTGGGGACGCTGCGGGGCTTCGTCGAACTCCTGGAGGGCGACGTGAACTTTCCGGCGGTGATGGCGGCCCTGCGCGCTATCGGCTACCGGGACTACCTCATCGCCGAGCTCCCGCCCCGGCGTCACGCTCCGCTGGCCACCGTCGAGCGGGCGGCCCGAGATCTGGACCTGATTCTGGCGATGTCGGGGCCGGGCGCCTGACGACCGTCTGCCTGTGGCCCCCCGTTTGCAGGGAGCATGCGCCGGGACTGACCGCCCAGGAGGCGCCAGGGAGTGGGAACGCATGCCACAGATTCTGATTCTGCGCCGGATTCATCTCCTGCCCGGCCGGGAGGAGGCCGCCATCCGCTGGCTGAAGGAGACGGCGGCCATCCGCGCCCGGGCCGGGCAGATCGCCCAATACGTTGTGCGCAATCTGCTGGACCCCGACGAGTACCTGTTCTTTCAGGTCTGGCAGAGCCGCGACGCCTATGAGCGCTGGCGGGAGTCGCCTGAGCGCGAGCGTCTGGCTCAGGAGCGCCAGCGCTATCTGACCACCGAGCCGACACGGTTTTACGAGGTCCTCTAGGAGCGGTCCGGCCGGGACGACGACCGCTCGAGCCTTCGTCTGTGCTGGGGAGCCAAGCGACTGTGGACGGCCCGCTGCGCCGCTGGCACCGACCGCTGCCCCTGCTCGTCGCGGCCGCTCTCGGACTCTCGCCGCTCGGGACCGGCCTCTTTCCGGCCTGGGGGGCGTCTCACGCGGCAGACCAGTCGGGTGCTTCCCCGGTGGTCATCAGCCAGCCGACCATCGGCCGCTTCGGCCTGAATGGCGTGCTGACCGACTACGCCTACGTCCCTGGCGAGGGGGCCAGCCTGTTCGTCCCCTGGCTCCGGTGGGCCCGGGAGGCGGGAGCCAGCGCCAGTCGCTTTGTCGTCGAGTGGCCGATGGTCCAGCCACGGCCTGACCTGACGCTGGTCTTCCTCGATCCGGTCCGGGATCGGGCCGAGGCCTACCGGCGGGCGGGGCTGGAGCCCGTCGCCGTTCTCATCGGGACGCCCCCCTGGGCCGGTCCGGCGCCGAACGCCCCGCCGCGCGGGCTGGGCGCCCCGGTCTTTCGTCCCGATGGTCAGGTGAACCCGGCCAACCCCTGGGCCGCCTTCGTCTTCCGGGCCGTCTCCCGGCTGCAGCCGGTCATCCGCTACTGGCAGATCTGGAACGAGCCCAACCGGCCGGAGTTCTGGGCCGGCTCGGCTGAGGACTATTATCTTCTGCTCAAGACGGCCTATCTGGCCGCCAAGGCGGCCAACCCGGCGGCGGTGGTGGTGATGGGTGGTCTGGAAGGGTTTCGCCAGGCCGGCTTCCTCGACCAGGTCCTGACCCTGGCGACGACCGATCCCCAGCCGGTGCCGGGCGGAGCGCCGTTCGACGTCCTGGCCTGGCACACCTACAGCCGGGCCCGCGACCTCTACACCGGCACGCAGGTCTACCGCCAGCGCCTGCGCCGGTACGGCCTGGAGCGCCCGATCTGGGTGACCGAGACCAACGTGCCGGCCTGGGATGACCCGCTGGTTCGCGGGCCGGTGCCCCGCCCCTACCAGTGGTCGGCGACCCAGGCCGAGCAGGCCGCCTTCATCGTCCAGGCGCTGGCCTACGCGGTGGCGGCCGACAGCGAACACGTCAGCGTCTTTCGAGCCAACGATATGGGGCAGCACGAGGCCTGGGGCCTCTGGCGGGCCGACGGCAGCGCCCGGCCGGCGCTCCTGGCCTACCAGGTGGCCACCCGGTACCTCGGCGGGGTCCGGCGGGCCCGGCTGCTCACCGGCTCGGGCTACGAGGCGGTGCTGGCCGACGCGGGGGACCGACGGGTCTGGGTCCTGTGGGCCACCGACCGCTCGAGCGTGGTGGTCGTGGTCCCGGCCTGGCCCCAGGCCCGGGCCCGGCTGGTGACGCGGACCGGCGAGGCCACGCCTCTCCGGGCCGAGGGGGGCGTCTACCGGCTGGTCCTGGCGGGGGCGACGGCCGATCAGGGGGCGGTGCCCGGCGATGTTCTCATCGGGGGCGAGCCGGTTCTCGTTGTCGAGACCCTCGACGCCGGTCTCCGGCCGGAGTAGGCCGGGGCTCAGCCCAGGTCGGGCGGGGGCGCGAGCAGGGTCTCCAGCTCGCGCAGCACGCGCCGGCTGACCCGTGGCTTCTGCAGGTGAAAGGCCGGGACGCTGAGGTTGAAAAGATCGATCTTGCGGTTGACCTCAGCGATGGCCTGGGCGTAGCGCTGCAGGAAGGCGGTGTGCCGGGCCAGGGCCGCCTGCCAGCGGGCCCGACGCTGGCCGGGCAGACAGCGCTGGAGCGTCTGCCGCAGCCCCTGGGCGTACTGGCGATAGGCCTGAGCCTGTCGCTCCAGGGCGGCGAGGTCGGCCTCGATCTCGTTGCCCAGGTCGATCCAGGCCGGGACGGCGCCGGCGTTGCGCAGGATTTTAAACGCCAGGCGCATGGTCGGGTCGAGATAGGGGTTGTCGTCGGCCGAGAGGTCGAGGGGCTGGCCCCGATTGGGCAGGTTGTCGAAGTAGCCCTGGGCCATCAGTTCCTCGATCTTGCGCTCGGCGATGACGCGCCAGGGCTCGCTCGGCGCATCGGTCCAGAACGCACGCGGTTCGATCATCTCAGTAGAGCGCCAGCAGGCTGGAGCGCAGGATCTGCTCGATGACCTGGAGCAGAATAATGGCCACGAGCGGGGTGATATCGATCATCCCGATCCGGGGGATGACCTGACGGAGGGGAGCCAGGATCGGCTCGGTGATATCGGTGAGGACCACCGCCACCGGGTGGTCGGGACGCAGCGGGACCCACGAGAGAAAGGCGCGGGCGACGATCGCCAGCGTCAGGATCTGAAACAGCAGGCTGATGAAGGTCAGCAGCCAGGTGACCATCGTCTCCTCACCACGCGATGCCTCAATTGTAGCAGGGGAAGAGGCCCCTCTTCAACAACCAGACGGCCCGCTTGCCCGACGCCAGGGGTGCCATCGCCCCTCGGAAGGGACAGAGCGACCCGCTTGGCGGGGCTTGACAGGACCCCACCGGTGGGCTAAGATATCAACAAATCTTGATATCCTGGAGGCATGATGGAAACGACGCCCGCGCTCTCCCCCGCGGTGGCGGCCTGGCCGGCCGCCGACCTCACCGCCCGCTTCTTTCGCGGTCTGGCCGACCCCTGTCGGGTCCAGCTCCTGGATCTCCTCCTCGATGGCCCACGGACCGTGAGCGAGCTGGTGGCCCGGACCGGCCTGGCCCAGAACCGGGTCTCGATGCACCTGGCCTGTCTGCGGACCTGCGGCTTCGTCACCGCCCGGCGCGAGGGACGCTGGGTCTTCTACCAGGTGACCGACCCGCGCATCCGGGAGATCCTGCACCTGGCCCGGGGGGTCATCGCCGAGCACGCCGCTCGCATCCTGACCTGCCAGGTTGTGAACCCCGGGGCGCCGACGGCGCCACCGTCGGACCCCTGTCTCTGCAACTAGCCGTGGGCGACCCCCGATGGCCAGCTGGCGCGGCCCCGGCGGGGAGAGGGCCACGCTCCTGGCCCGGTGTCGCTGCCCACCGGAGAGGAGCCTCCAAATGACGGTGCGGACGCGCCGAGCGGTTCTGAACTTTATGCGCAGCCCCGACCCTACTCCTTACCAGGTGATAGATCCGGCGGCCGGAGAGTCTCTCTGGGTCCGCTGCGCCATGGATGCCCTCATGTATCCCCTGCTCACCGGTCACACGGTCGAGATCATCGCCCGACCGCCGGGGGTCGGGGAGTCTTTGCGGCTGGTGATCGGTCCGGAGGGCGCCGACGCCTGGCCCGCGGGCTGGGTCGTTACCTACCCTGACCTGCCGATTGAGAGCGAAGACCTTGACCGCATGGCCCGCGAGCGGTGTCCCCTGATCCATCTTTTCCCCGATCGGTCGCGTCTTGAGAGATGGCGCAGGGACCTGCCGCCGGCTCGGCGAGATCGCATGCAGATCCTGACAGTGTCCACGGCCTTCGCCGTGGCCCGACAGCGGGTCGCGGGCTGGCCGGAAGAATGACCGTGGAGGTCTGGTGATGGCTGCACATCGTGTGACGATGCGGGTCGAGGGCATGCACTGCCCCGACTGCGGCGCCCGGGTGGCCCGGGCGCTGACCGAGGCCGGAGCCCGCGACGTCCAGGTGGACTGGCGGGCGGGCCGGGCCACGTTCACCGCCGAGGAGTCGCTGCCGCTGGAGCGGCTGACCAGCGCCGTGGCTCAGGCCGGCTACCGGCCGGGCCCGGTCGAGGCTCCCCGGCCCGCCCCGGCGCCGCAGGGCCCGCCCGCCATAGTGGTGGGCGAGGCTCCCTACGACCTGGCCATCATCGGCTCGGGGGCGGCGGCCTTCGCCGCCGCCATCCGGGCCCGGGAGCTGGGCGCGCGGGTGGTGATGGTCGAGGCCGGGACCCTGGGCGGCACCTGCGTCAACGTCGGCTGCGTGCCCTCGAAGTTCCTGCTCCGGGCCGCCGAGATCTTCTGGCAGGCTGGCCACCACCCCTTCGCCGGGGTGCGGACCCAGGCGCTGGGGGTCGATCTGGGGGCCCTCATCGCCCAGAAACAACGGCTCCTGGACCATCTCCGCCAGGAGAAGTACGCTGACCTCATCCCCGCCTACGGCTGGGAGTTCCGGCAGGGCACGGCCACCTTCGCCGACCCGGAGACGCTGCTGGTCGACGGCCAGCCGCTGCGCGCCCGGGCCTACCTCATCGCCACGGGAGCCTCGCCCGCTATTCCCCCGATCCCCGGACTGACCGAGGCCGGGTACCTCACCAGCACCACCGCCCTGGACCTTACCACCCTTCCCCGGTCCCTGGCCGTCATCGGCGGGAACGCCATTGGCCTGGAACTGGGCCAGGCGTTCCGGCGTCTGGGCAGCCAGGTCGTGCTCTTCGAGCTCCTGCCGCGCATCGCCCCGTTCGAGGAGCCCGAGATCAGTCAGACGCTGGCCGAGGCCCTGAGCGCCGAGGGGATGGAGATCGTCACCGCCGCCCAGGTCGGCCGGGTCGAGCGGCTCCCGGACGGCCAGCGCCAGGTCACGGCCACCGTCGGCGGCCAGACCCGCACCTGGACGGTGGAGGCGGTCCTGGTGGCCACCGGCCGCCGGCCCAACACCGCCGGGCTGGGCCTGGAGCGGGCCGGCATCCAGACCGACCGGCGCGGGGCGGTGGTGGTCGACGAGACGCTGCGGACCACCAACCCCCGCGTCTGGGCGGCCGGCGATGTCGCCGGCGCCCCTCAGTTCGTCTACGTCGCCGCCTATGAGGGAACCCTGGCGGCCGAGAACAGTCTGACCGGGGCCGGCCGGCGGGTCGACTTCACGGCCCTACCGCGCGTCACCTTCACCAGCCCCCAGATCGCGGCTGTGGGGCCGACCGAGGCCGAGGCCCAGGCCCAGGGCCAGACGGTCCGGACGGCCCTCCTGCCGCTCCAGGTCCTCTCGCGAGCCCAGGTCAACGGCGAGACGCGCGGGCTTTTCAAGCTGCTGGCCGACGCCCAGACCGGCCGGCTCCTGGGGGCGCACATTCTGGCCGAGAACGCCGGCGAGGTCATCTACGCCGCTGTCCTGGCCATCAAGGCCGGCCTGACCATCGACGACCTGGTGGCCAGCTTCGCCCCCTACCTGACCATGGCCGAGGGGCTGCGACTGGCCGCCCAGGCCTTCAGCCGGGACGTGGCGCGCCTCTCCTGCTGCGCCTGAAGGGAGGACGGATGGGCCGTCGGATGAAAGGTCTGCTGCTGGTGGGACTGGCCCTCTTGACCTGTCCCTGTCACCTGCCGCTCCTGGTCTTGATCCTGGCCGGGACCGGGCTGGGAGCGCTGCTCGCCGCGCACCTGGGGCTGGCGGCGGCCGTCCTGACCGTCGTCTTCCTCGTCGCCCTGGGGCTGGGTCTGCACCTGCTGACGGCCGAGGAGCGGACCCCGCCGGCCAGCGCCGACTGCTGCGCCCCCGCCCGCGCGCCGGCGGAGCCGGCGGCCGCCGGCTCCGAGCGTCCCGCTGAGGGAGGCTGAGGATGCGGCCCCAAGTTGTCGGTCTCCTGGTCCTGCTGGGCCTGGCCTGTGCCCTGGGCTGTTTTCAGGCGGTGGGCGGGCCGCGCCCGACCCCACCGGCGGGCGCGACGGTGGCGACCCCGACGCCGGCCTCACCGACGGCGTCGCCGACGCCGGGGCCGCGCTGGCGGGTGGCCTGGCAGCGTCCCCTCGGTCCGGTCAGCCAGCCTCCGCGGGTCGGCCGGGGGCTGGTCTACGTCTTTGTCGGCAACGACGTCCTGGCCTTCGAGGCGGCCACCGGTGCGCTCCGCTGGCAGTACACCGCCCCGCCCCTCGAGGGCGAGGCGGCCGCCCTGGGCTGTCCCTGCGCCCGGGCGCCGGGCCTCTTCGGCGGCCAGGGGCTTTACGTCCTGGGCGGGCCGGCCGAGCTCCGCGCTCTCGACGACCAGACCGGTCAGCCCCGCTGGACCCGTTCGCTGGGCCGGCAGATCGTCACCCCAACGGTGAGCGCCCAGGGGACGGTGGTGGTCGGGGCGGTCGACGACCAGGGCCCGGCCCTCTTGGGGCTGGCGGAGGCGACGGGCGCGGTGCGCTGGCGGCGGCCGGTCCCGGCGGGGTTCCTCCCCTGGCTGGCCCTCGACCCGCCGGTGGTGCTGGCGCTGACCCTCGACCGCCAGCTGCTGGCGGTGGACCCGACCGACGGTCGCGAGCGCTGGCGGCAGCCGCTGCCGGCCGAGGCGGTCCTGCCGGAGACCGACCGGGTTGGCGGCGGCCAGCTGGTGGTGCTGGTCCCCGAGGGGGTGATGCTTCTCGAGACGACCACCGGCCAGGTGCGCTGGCGGGCCCGGGTTCAGGGCTGGCCGGGCGAGGCCCTGGTGGTCGGGCCGCTGGTGGTGGTGAGCACCTTTGACGGCGAGGTCGTCGCCCTGGAGGCGGCCACCGGGCAGCGACGCTGGGCGCACACGGGCGCGCTGGGCCGGGGGCTGGCCAGCGATGGGGAGGTCCTCTACGTCCCCGGCCAGGCCGACGATCTCCTGGCCCTGGATCTCGGCACCGGGAGGGTCCGCTGGCGGCAGCCGGTCGGGCCCCTCTTCGCCCCGGCCGTCATCGCCGGGGAGCGGCTCTGGGCCGGGACCACCAGTGGAGAGGTTGTGGCGCTGGCCCGGGCCACGGGCGCCGAGCAGGCCCGGCTGACGGTCGGCGAGACCACGGTCTTCAGCCCGGTGGTCGGTGAGGAGCCGGCGGCCGGCCCGGCCTGCTGCGCCGACCCGGGCCGCGGCCGCGCTGGGGAGACGGTCTACGTGGTGACGGCCGGCCCCGCCGGCAGCGCGCTGGTGGCCCTGCGGCCCGAAGCGGGCTAGGAGGTGATCATGCTGGAGATCAGCCTGATCGTCGTCAGCGCCCTCCTGTGCGGCCTTCTGCTCTGGCGGTCGCCCGGCTGCGGGCTCTGTCGTCCGGCCGGCTCCCCGCCGGGGGCCGGCGAGGAGCAGACCGGCCGGCGACCAGATCGTTCGCCGGCCGCGGAGCCGTCGGTCCGGCCAGGGAGGGGGCGATGGTGAAAACCCAACCGCGCCCGGGGCGCATCGCCGGCTGGCGTCGCTGGCTTCTGGTCCTGGGGGCGCTTATCGGGCTGGGGGCGGCGCTCTGGACCCTCGGGGGGCCGCGCTGGCGGACCGAGCCGGATCGGCCGGCGGCCGGCCCGCCGGCCGACTTCGCCATCGAGACGGTCGACGGTGGGCGGTTCGCGCTGGCCGACCACCGTGGGAAGGTGGTGGGCGTGCTCTTTCTGGCCAGCTGGTGCGCCAGCTGTCTGGTCGAGACCCAGGCCTGGGGGCGGATCGTCCAGGAGTACGGGCCGGACCGGGTGGTGGCGCTTCTGGTCTCGGCCGACCCGGCCGACACCCCGGCCGACCTGGAGCGCTTCCGGCAGCAGGCTCGGGGGCCGGAGCGCTTCTGGGCCATCGACCGCGATGGCCGGGCCCTGGTTCTGCCCTTCCGGGTCCAGACGCTGGACACCACCCTCCTCTTCGACCGGCAGGGTCGGCTGGCCTACCGCGACACGTTCCCCACACCTTATGAGACGCTCAAACGCGAGGTCGAGCGGCTGCTGCGCGAGGGAGGCTAAACGGGCATGATTGTTATCCACCTCGATCCGGTCCTGGCCCGGCTGGGGCCGGTCACCCTCACCTGGCATGGCTTTTTCAGCGCGCTGGGGCTCCTGATGGGCCTGCGGCTGGCCCTCCGGCTGGCCGAGCGGCAGGGACTCGACCCGGAGCGGCTGGGTCGGGTGGCTCTCTGGGGCGTAGTCGGCGGTCTGGTGGGCGCCCGGCTGCTCCACGTCCTCGACCAGGCGGGCTTCTACCTGGCCCACCCGACCCAGATCCTGGCGCTGACCGAGGGCGGTTTCGCCATCTACGGAGGGATCCTGGGCGGCCTGGTGGGAGGGCTTCTGGCCGCCCGACGGCTCGGTCTGCCGGCCTGGCCGCTGCTGGACAGCGCCGCCGTCGGCCTCATTCTGGGCCAGGGGATCGGTCGGATCGGCGATCTCATCAACGGCGAGCACCACGGCCGGCCGAGCACGCTTCCCTGGAGCGTGGTCTACACCCATCCCAACACCCTGGGCGAGCCGGGCCGGGCGGTCCATCCGGCGGTGGCCTACGAGATGCTCTGGGACCTCGCGGTCTTCGCGCTTCTCTGGACGCTGGCCCGCCGGCCGGGAGAGCGGCCGGCCGGTCTGCTCTTCTGGCTGTACACGGCCCTCTACGGGGCGGGCCGGCTGGCGACCGGCTTTTTCCGACAGGACGCCCCGCTGACCGCCGGGCTCAGTCAGGCCCAGTGGCTGGGCCTGGCCGGGCTGGTGATCGGGGGGCTGGCGCTGCTGGCCAGATGGGGACGGCCGGCCGCCGCTGCGGTTCGGGTGCGGGGGGACGGATGATCATCGACCTTCAGATCGCCGACACCACCTGCCCGCGCTGCGCCGAGCGGCTGGTGGCGGCGCTCCAGGCGGTGCCCGGCGTCGAGCGGGCGGTGGTCGACTGGCCGACGGGCCGGGCCCGCGTCTGGTGCGCGCCGACGGTCTCGCCGGCCGCGCTCGTGGCGGCGGTGGCGGGAGCGGCCACGGGGACCCGTCACTGCTATCGGGCGACCGTTCTGGCGGTCCGGGCGGACGGTGAGACCGTTCGGGGGGTATAATCCTGGCCGAGACTGGTGGGAGTCGAGCGACGATGCGAACGGCACCGACGACGGTCGAGACCGGGCGCGCCGGTCTTCTCGGGAGCGGCCTGCCTTTCGTGGTCCTGGGGCTGGGGCTGGGAGCCGGGCTCATCCTGGGCGCCCAGACGCTCTACCGGATCCAGGGCGACCTGGCGATGGCGGCCAGCCTGCTCCCGGTGGGCTACGCCTTCGGGGCTGGCATGGTGGCCACCGTCAACCCCTGCGGCGTCCTCCTTCTGCCCTCGCTGGTGGCCTACTACGTCGGCCGGGAGACGGCGGCCGGTCCGCCGGGCTGGGGGCGGCGGCTGGGCCGGGCGGTGCTCTTCGGGCTGCTGGCGACGGCCGGCTTCGTGGTCCTCTTCGCCCTGGTCGGGCTGGCCCTGGCGCTGGGGGGACGGGCCCTGGTGGCGGTCTTTCCCTTCGGCGGGGTTCTGGTCGGGCTGGCCCTGGTCGGGCTGGGGCTGACCCTAGCCCTGACCGGCCAGGGCGCAGGGCTGGCCGTGGCCGGGCGGGCGCTGGGCTGGCTCACCTTCCGTGACGAGCCGTGGGCGCTCTTTCTGTTCGGGGTGGGCTATGGTCTGGCCTCGCTGGCCTGCACGCTCCCGGTCTTCCTGGTGGTGGTGGGGACCGCGCTGGTGGCCGGGTCGGTCTGGGCGGCGCTGGGGCGGTTTGTGAGCTACGCCCTGGGGATGGGGCTGGTCCTGACGGCGGTGACGGTGGGGGCGGCGGTGGCCGAGGGGGCGGTGCGGCGCGGACTGCGACGGCTGGTGCCGCTGGTGCCCCGGCTGGCGGCGGCCTTCCTGCTGGGCGCCGGGCTCTTCCTCACCCACTACTGGCTGCGCGCCCTGGGCTGGATCTGAGGCGCAGGGCCAGCCCCCTGTGCGCGCCGCTGGCGCCGGGGTGCCGGTCTGCCCTTTGGGGGATTGGCCTCGGGTTCTCCCCGGCGTTCTCTCGACGCCCGTGGCCGCAGCCAGGGCGGTGGCCTGGGGGCGATCCGCCTGTTGACGCCGGGCGGGCCACCGGCTACGATGGGGCCGCGAGAGACGCGTCGACGGCGCGGAGCGGCCGGCGCGGTGTCGAGGGAGGGGAGACGATGAAAGCGGCTGTCCTGTACGGCCCACATCAGCCTCTCGAGGTCGCCGACCTCGAGGTTCTGCCGCCGCGCGAGGGCGAGGTCCTGGTCAGAATGGCGGCGGGCGGCGTCTGCCACAGCGATCTCCACGTGATGCAGGGCCATGTCCCGGCGCCGTTCCCCTGTGTCCCCGGCCACGAGGGGGCCGGGATCGTGGTCGAGGTCGGGCCGGGGGTGCAGAACGTGCGGCCCGGCGACCACGTGGTCCTGCTCTGGCGGGCCAGTTGCGGCGCCTGCTACTTCTGCAGCCGGGGGCGTCCAGCCCTCTGCGACCTGGGCGGCACCATCCGCTGGACCGGCAAGCTGGCCGACGGCACCAGTCGCTTCCGCAAAGACGGCCAGGAGATCAACCACTTCGCCGGCGTTTCGGCCTTCGCCGAGTACACGGTCGTCCCGGCGGCCGGCGTCATCGCCATCCCGCCGGAGATCCCGCTGGAGAAGGCGGCCGTGGTCGGCTGCGCGGTGATGACCGGCGTGGGGGCGGTCATCAACACCGCCGCCGTCGAGCCCGGCGCCAGCGTGGCCGTCTTCGGCTGCGGGGGCGTGGGCCTGAACGTCATCCAGGGCGCCGCTCTGGCCGGGGCCGAGCGGATCATCGCCGTGGACATCCGGGCCAACAAGCTCGACTTCGCCCGCCAGTTCGGGGCGACCCACACGGTCCTGGCCACCGAGACCGATCCGGTGGTCGCCATCCGCGATCTGACCGGCGGCCGGGGGGCCGACTATGCCTTCGAGGTCATCGGCCGGCCGGAGACGCTTCGTCAGGCCTACGAGGCCACCCGCCGGGGGGGAACGACGGTGGCCATCGGCCTCCCTCCCACCGGCACGGCCTACGCCGTCGACGCCCAGAGCTTGGTCCTGCAGGAGAAGACCCTCAAGGGCTCGCTCTACGGCAGCTGTGTCCCGGCCCGCGACGTGCCCCGGCTCCTGGCTCTCTACCAGGCGGGCCGGTTGAATCTGGAGGCGCTGATCACCCGCGCCTATCCGCTCGACCAGATCAACGAGGCCTTCGCCGCCCTGGAGCGGGGCGAGGTGGCTCGCAGCATCATCCGTCTGGCCTAGCCGCAGCAGGCCAGGGCGTGGCCCAGCGCCGGGGCGGTGGCGTAGGCCCAGGCCCCGGCGCTCATGGTCGGGTAGGGGGGAACCACGGCCAGCAGCTCGTCGCGGGTCCAGCCCGCCCGCAGCGCGGCGGCGAAGGCGGTGATGACCTCGTCGGCGCTCTCGCCGATCAGCCAGACCCCCAGGAGCCGGCCGGTCCGGGCCTCGGCGATGACCTTGACCAGCCCCTCCCGGGCCTGGTCGACGAGCGCCCGGCCCAGGTAGCTCACCGGCAGGGCCGTGGCCTCGATCTCGTGGAAGGCCGCCCGGGCGGCCTCCTCACTCAGCCCCACCGCCGCCGCCGGCGGGTCGGTGAAGAGGACCCGGCAGACGTAGCGGTAATCCACCGGCTCGGTGTTTCCCCGCAGGGCGTTGCGGGCCGCCAGCCGGCCCTCGTAGAGGGCCAGACCGGTCCCGTGGGCCGGCCCATCGGCGGCGCCGGCCGCGTAGATGTGCGGGACCGTGGTCTGCAGGAAGCCGTTGACCGGAATACGCCCGTCGCGGACCTCGACCCCGGCCACGGCCAGGCCCAGGGGCTCGGCCGGCACCTGCCGGGGGCGTTCGGCGGCCAGGACGTGGGCGCCGAGCGGCTCCTCGCCGGCGGGCAGACGCACCCGCAGCACCCGGTCGTGGTCGAGAGCCTCGGCGCCGATGGGCACGGCGTGGGTGAGGACGCGGATGCCCCGGGCCCGGCTGAGGCGCAGCAGCTCCTCGCCGAAGGCCCGGTCCTCGTCGGGCAGGGGGGCGGCACCGGGCACCACCAGGGTGACATGGGCGCCGGCTCCCCGGAAGAGATGGGCGGTCTCGAGGGCGTAGGGGCCCTGGCCGACGAGGACCAGGCTGCTGGGGAAGTCGTGCAGGTCGTAGAGATCGGCGATGTCCAGGATCAGGTCGTCGCCCGGGATCTCCAGCCGCCCGGGCACCGTGCCCACCGCCAGGACAATGCGGTCGGCGCTGAGCAGGCGCTCGCCCACCTTGACGGCGGTCGGGCTCTGGAACGTGGCCGTGCCGCGGACCAGCGTGATGCCGGCCGCCCGGAGCTCCGCCTCTTTCTCCGCCTGCAGCCGCTGGAGCAGCTGGTGCTGCTGGCGGAGCACCGCCGGCCAGTCGAGCGCCACCTCGGGCACTGTTATCCCCAGATCGCCGGCCTGCTGGACCGCTCGCAGGAAGAGGGCGGCCCGGCGCAGCCAGAGTTTGGGGAGGTCGCCCCGGTTGAGGCAGGTTCCTCCCAGGAACCCCTGTTCGACCAGGGCCACCCGGGCGCCCAGCAGCGCCCCTTCGCGTGCGGCGGCCAGGCCGGCCGCCCCACCGCCGATGACCAGGAGATCGTAGCGCTCCACGCTCGGCCTCCTCGCCCTGGGCGGATTCAACCGCCGGCCGGCGCCCCGACCTCCACCGGATGGCCGGCCGCCCGCCAGGCGTAGAAGCCGCCCCGCAGGGCCTTGACGTTCTGGTAGCCGCGTCGCCTCAGCATCTGCGCCGCACGGGCGCTCGCCTCTTCGTGCGGTCAGGTTCAGTAGAGAATGATCTCCGTCGTGCGCGGCAGTTCGTGGTAGCGGCGCGGGATGTCGCGGAGCGGCATGGAGATCGCGCCCTTGATGTGGCCGGCGGCGTAGTCCTCGGGGTCACGGACGTCCACGAAGAGCACGCCGGGTCGACCGTAACGGGCGGCGGCCTCCTCGACCGTGATCCGCTCCACGTCGGGATAGGGGATCGTCGCCATCATCAGACGCTCCCTGGCCAGTTTGGGGGCCGGCCGGCGCCGTCCGCTGGAGCGGGAACGGCCGCTCGGCCGGCCGTGGCGGCAGCGGCGGCACCGGTCCATAGTACCCGTACGGCAGGTCGTGGTGGTGCCGCCGCACGCCGAAGGCGTCGTCGTGCCAGTGCTCGGGCGGCGTGCGGGCCATCCTCTTGTCCCGGTGGGCAGGGCAGCAAGTCCCGTGCCCACCGGGACGACCGCTCAGGCCGGCCGGACGACGGCCTGAACGCGGGTGAAGAGGAAGTGGTCGAAGTAGTAGTGGATGAGCAGGCAGGAGAGGATCACGATGTAGTAGCTCTGCTCGAAGGTCAGCCCCGGCACCTGGGCCAGCACCAGAATGGCCACCCCCGCCATGAGCGTGATGGCCACGTGGAAGAAATAGAAGCGGGGGCCGCTCTCCGACCCGGAGATGGCCGCCACCAGCGGGTTGGAGATCTCCCCGTATTCCTTGCGGAGCTTGTTCATGTACCAGATGAGCGCCAGATACTGCATCGAGTGCCAGACGTTCATCCCCTGGAAGGCGACCTCCAGCGGATCGAAGGCCGGGATGATGAAGGCCACCGTTACGGTGACCAGAATCAGCAGGGTCTTCGGCCAGTTCAGCAGGCCCGCGCGGGCCTCGCGGATGGTCTTGCCGATGAAGAGCAGCAGCGAGACGGCGAAAATCGTCGACACGGCGTAGAAGAGGAGCGGTGTCTTGACGAACTCCGGTATCTGTAGGGTCTTCTGCTCGAAAATGAAGAGGTCGTTGACCAGTTTGTACATCGCGATGGGATAGAGGCTGGAGAAGACAACGGCGTAATCGATGGCCCGCGACCAGAAGGAGAGCGAGCTGCGACCCTTGTAACGGTAGCACTCGACCAGAAAGACGATCTGGTGCAGGACGTGGATCGAGGCCCAGAAGAGGAAAAAGGTCAGGAGGAGTTTCAGGTTGACGACGGCCGCGTAGACCACCGCCACCGGGATGAGCAGCGCGCTGGCGGCGTACCACGGGTAACTCTGGAGGAACCGGCGTTCCATAAACGTGACCGAGAAGGTCGAGTACATGTGCGGGCCGCCGATGGCCACGGCCACCAGGAGGTCGATGAGGCGGGATCGGTCGGTGGGAGCCAGGAGGCTGGGGGGCACGAGCGGGAGGATGTGGTAGTACAGGGTGAGCGGGAGGAAGACCAGGGCGGCGCTGAGGATGACGTAGGTGAGGTCCCAGGATCGGTTGTAGAGCCAGGCTCCCTGAGCGTCGCGCGCGGTCGCACGGGCGAAGAGGGTCGCTTCCACGCTGCCACCTCCACAGAGCCGAATGTCCTGTCGTCAGACTATTGTAGCGTGCTCAGCCACGCTTGCCTAGCGGTCTCTCGCTCCGACGATCCGTCTGCGTGGACGCCAGGGAGCGCCGGGCGTATAATGCCTTATGGCCTATCGGGCGGTGCCGCACCGCCTCGCCAGGGAGGCAACGCGATGGCCCACGACCCTGCTCCCCGGCCTCCGGCCGCCGGGCCGGAGCCTGATGTCAACGACCTGGTCCTGCTGACCAGCACCCAGAAGATCCGGGAGCTGGCCCGCGAGGGCGTGCTCCAGCGGGTTCTGGAGCGGGCGCTGGCCTGGAGCCGCCGCTCCTCGCTCTGGCCGCTGGTCTTCGGCACGGCCTGCTGCTTCATCGAGATGGCCGCCACCGCCGCCTCGCGCTACGATCTGGCCCGCTTCGGCTCCGAGGTGATGCGGGCCTCGCCGCGCCAGGCCGATCTGATGATCGTGCCGGGCACGGTCACCAAGAAAATGATCCCCCAGATCGTCCGCCTCTACAACCAGATGGCCGAGCCGAAGTATGTGATCGCCATGGGGGCCTGCGCCACCTCGGGCGGTCCGTTCAAAGAGGGCTACAACGTCGTCTCGGGCGTGGACGAGTTCATCCCGGTGGACGTCTACATCCCCGGCTGCCCGCCGCGTCCGGAGGCGCTCCTCCACGGCCTCCTGCGCCTGCAGGAGAAGATCGACCGGGGGGACCGGACGCCCGACCCGCGCCCGACCACCCCGGTCCCGGCCCTCGGCCCGGACCTCATCGACCTGCGCCAGCTGGCGGAGATCAGGCGCCGCTACCACCTGGTGCCGCCTATCGGCCCCCAGCCCGCCGCCGCCCCGGCCGAGAAGCGGCCGGCCCGGGCGGCCGCCCGGCCCGCCGTGCCCGAGCCCACGCCCCGTCTGGGCACGGTGGCCCTGCTCCAGGCCGGCGACCTGGCGGGGCCGCTGAAGGAGACGTTCGGCAGCAGTGTCGTGGCCGAGGAGGCCGGGGCGGTCTACGTCGCCCTGGAGCGCTGGCCCGATCTCGCCCGCCATCTCAAGGCCCAGGGCTACGACTACCTGGCCAGTCTGACCGGGGTCCATTATCCCCCGGAGCGCTTCGAGGTCGTGTACAATCTCTACTCCATCGACCGCGGTCTCCGGCCGTTGACCCTCAAGGCCTACACCCCCCAGGCCACCCCGGAGGTCCCCTCGGTGGTGGCCGTCTGGCGGAGCGCCGACTTTCAGGAGCGGGAGGTCTACGACCTCTTCGGCGTGCGCTTCCCCGGGCATCCCAACCTGCGCCGGATCCTCATGTGGGAGGGCTTCCGCGGCCACCCCATGCGCAAGGACTACTACGAGCCCTACTTCGAAGAGGAGAAGAAGCCGTTCAGCAGCCGCTGGCCGGAGGGCCAGCACGTCCGGGCCGAAGAGCGCAACCCCTGGGGGCGCAACGTCCAGTACCCCACCGACTGGGAGCCGGAGAAAGACCCCCTGCAGACCGACGACGTCCAGATCGTCGACGCCCTGCGCCTGGCCGAGACCGAGATCAAGGGCGACCGCATTCTCATCAACTTCGGTCCCCAGCATCCCTCGACCCACGGGGTCTTCCGGATGGTGGCGGCGCTGGACGGCGAGACGGTGGTGGCGCTGGAGCCGGTCTTCGGCTATCTCCACCGCAACCACGAGAAGATCGGCGAGCGCAACGCCTGGATCATGAACATCCCCTTCACCGACCGCCTGGACTACATCTGCTCGATGTCCAACAACCTGGGCTACTGCCTGGCGGTCGAGAAACTCCTGGGCCTGACCGTCCCCGAGCGGGCCGAGTACATCCGGGTGATCATGGTCGAGTTCACCCGCATTGTGAACCATCTCCTGGCCATCGGCACCTACCTCAACGATATCGGCGCCTTCTTCACGCCGGTCCTCTACGCCTTTGAGGAGCGCGAACTGATCCTCGACCTCTTTGAGATGACCGCCGGCTCGCGCATGATGTGCAACTACATGCGCTTCGGCGGGGTGGCTCGCGATCTCCCGCCGGGCTTTCTGGAACTGGCCCGCGCCCTGGTCGAGGAGCGCCTGCCCCGGGCCATCGACCAGCTGGACCGCTACCTCTCCCACAACGAGATCGTGCTGGCCCGGAGCAAGGGGATCGGCGTGCTGGACCGCGATCTGGCCATCAGCGCCGGGGTGAGCGGGCCGGTGCTGCGGGCCAGCGGCGTCAAATACGATATCCGCCGGGCCGAGCCCTACGCGATCTACGACCGTTTCGAGTTCGAGATCCCGGTCGGCCAGCACGGCGACAACTACGACCGCTACTGGGTGCGCCTGGAGGAGATGCGCCAGTCGCTGCGTATCCTCAAGCAGGCCCTCGACCAGCTGCCGGGGGGCGAGGTCCTGGCCGGCAAGCGCCAGTGGCAGATCCGGGTGCCGAAGGGCGAGGTCTACAGCCGGATCGAGGCGCCCAAAGGCGAACTGGGCTTCTACCTGGTCTCCGACGGCGGTCCCAACCCCTACCGCTACCATGTTCGGGCGCCCAGTTTCATCAACCTGACCGTCCTGGGCGACCTCTGCCGGGGGCATAAGGTGGCCGACGCCATCGCCATCCTGGGAAGCATCGACATCAACATGGGCGAATGCGACCGGTAGCGGGGGTGGCGCTCCGGGCGAGGGATGAGGGGAGCGGGCCCGGGAACGGGTCGCAGGCGGGAGCGTCACTGATGGACTTCCTATGACCGGGACGATTCTCAACGTCACCACCGTCCTCATCGGCAGCGCGGTCGGCCTGCTCCTGGGAGCCCGGCTGCCCGACCGGGTCCGGGTCGTGGCCATGCAGGGGCTGGGGCTGGTCACCCTGCTCATCGGCGTGCAGATGGCGCTGCGCACGGAGAACGTTCTGATCGTCCTGGCCAGCGTCGCGCTGGGCGGGAGCCTGGGGGCGCTGCTGCGCGTTGACGAGCGGCTGGACGGGCTGGGCCAGTGGTTGGAGGGCCGGGTCAAGGGCTACTTTCCCCAGCAGAGCGACATCAGCCAGGCCTTTATCACCGCCAGCCTGGTCTTCTGCGTCGGTCCGATGACGATCCTGGGCTCCCTGCAGGACGGGTTGACCGGCGACTACCGGCTCCTGGCGGTGAAGGCGCTGCTGGACGGGATCGCCGCCGTCGCCTTCGCCTCAACGCTGGGGGTGGGCGTGGTCTTCGCCGCCGTCACCGTCCTGGTCTACCAGGGGGCGCTGACGCTGGGAGCTGCCCTCCTCAAGGACCTGCTCTCCGAGGCGGTGATCCGGGAGATGAGCGCCACCGGCGGGCTGCTGATCCTCGGGATCGGTCTGCGCCTGCTGGAGATCCGGCGTCTGGCCCTGGGCGACCTCCTGCCCGCGCTGCTGGCGGTCCCGCTGGTGACCGCCATCGGCAGCCGTCTGGCGCTGTAGATCACGACCATAAGGGAGGGAGAGAGCGGTGGCCGAGGAGCGCGACTGGGTGGCCGAGGCCCGCGCCATTCTCGAGCGGGCCGGTTTCCCGCTCGACCGTATCCAGATTCTCCCGGCCGGGGCGGCCGCTTCCCCGCTGGACCGCCGGCTGGTGCTGGAGGAGGCGATGGCGGTGATGGCCGACGGCCAGCCGCGCAAGGCCCGGCAGATCGCCGCCCTCATCAATCAGCGCGGCCGCATCCGGGTCGAGCGACGCGATGTCAACAGCGTCCTCTCGCGGGAGGGGCGCGGCCTCTTCGTCTACGATCCGACGACGTTCACCTACCGCTACGTCGGGCCCGCCGACCAGCGGTCATGATCGCCTATAATCTCCATAGAGGCGGTGCGGGAGGACCGGCCCGTGGGCCGGAGGCAATGGTGGTGACCTGGCGTGCGCTTGTTCTGACCGTCGCCCGCGACCCCTGGGTCCAGAACCTGCTGACCCACGGCGCCGGGCGGGCCCTGGCCCGACGGTTCGTCGCCGGTGAGACCCTGGCCGAGGGGCTGGCGGCGGCCCGCGCCATCGCCGCCACCGGCGCCCGACCGATGCTGGACTATCTGGGCGAGGCGGTGACCACCCACGCGGCCGCCGAGGAGGCGGCGCAGGTCTACCGCACCCTGCTGGCGGCCCTCCAGGCTGAAGGGCTGCCGGCCACGGTCTCGCTCAAGGCCAGCCAGTTCGGCCTGGACCTGGACCCCGACCGCTGCGCCGCGCTGGTGGAGAGCGTCGCGGCCACGGCCGCCCGGCTGCCGACCGGCGTCTGGCTCGATATGGAGGACTCCAGCCGGACCGACCGGACCATCGCCCTCTGGCGGGCGGTCGTCGCCCGTCAGCCCAATGTCGGGCTGGCCCTCCAGGCGATGCTCTACCGCACCCCGGACGACCTGGCGGCGCTGCTGGCCGAGGGAGCGTCCATTCGGCTCTGCAAGGGGGCCTACGCCGAGCCGCCCGACCGGGCCCACCAGACCCACGCCGCGGTCGACGCCGCTTTTCTCGGTCTGCTCTACGAGCTGCTGCGGGCCGCCCGGGCGCGTCCGCCGGCGGGCCCCGGCCAGTTGCCCACAGCGGCCATCGCCACTCATGATGAGCACCTCATCCAGACCGCCCTCCGCTGGATCGAACACCTGGGCCTGCGTCCCGGTCAGTACGAATTCCAGCTGCTGTACGGCGTCCGGCGCGATCTGCAGCGGCGGCTGCTGGCCGCCGGCCATCCGCTCAGCATCTACCTTCCCTGGGGGCCGGACTGGTATCGCTACCTGACCCGCCGGCTGGCCGAGCGTCCGGCCAACGTCCTGTTTCTCGGCCAGGCGCTGCTCGCTGAACTGGCCCACGATCTCCGGCGGCCGGCCGGTTGTCCCCGGTGAGAGCGGCTAGGTGATGGTTCCGTCGCGTCCCTCCGAGCCCGATGCCGAGAGCCCCCTGATCGACCGTCGGGAGAAGCAGCAGGTCGCGCTGATCTCGGTCGGCGCGGCCGTCGGGTTGATCCTGGCGAAACTCGCGGTCGGACTCTGGACCGGCAGTCTGGGCCTTCTGGCCGAGGCGGCCCACTCCGGGCTCGACCTGGTGGCCACCCTGCTCACCCTCTTCGCCGTCCGGCTGGCCGATCTGCCTCCCGATGAAGACCATCCCTTCGGCCACGGCAAGATCGAGAACCTGGCGGCCTCGGTCGAGGCGCTGCTGCTTCTGGGCACGGCCGGCTGGGTCGTCTTCGAGGCGATTCAGCGGCTGACCGTCCAGCACAGCGCCGTCGAGCCCAGCCCGGTGGCCTTCGGGGTGGTCGTCGGCGCCATCGCCGTGGACCTCTGGCGGGCCCGCGCCCTGGAGCGCGCCGCCCGCCGGCACGGCAGCCTGGCCCTGGCGGCCGACGCCCTCCACTTCCGCAACGATGTCTGGGGGTCGCTGGCGGTGCTGGTCGGTCTGGGCGGGGTCCTCCTGAGCCGGTGGACCGGCCTCCGACCGCTGGGGCTGGCCGACGCGCTGGCCGCCATGGTCGTGGCCGGGATCGTTATCTGGTCCGGAGCGCGGCTGCTGGGCGAGACCCTCGACGCCCTGCTCGACCGGGCGCCGGAGGCGGTGGGCCATCGGATCGCCGAGGCGGCGGCCGCCGTCCCGGCCGTTCTGCGCGTCCGCCGGGTCCGCGTCCGGCGGGCGGGAAACCTGTACTTCGCCGACATCGTGGTCACCGTGCCGCGGACGATCTCGGTGACCGAAGCCCACGCCATCAGCGAGGCGGTCGAGGAGGCGGTGCGGCGGGTGGTCCCGCGGTCCGATGTGGTGGTCCACGTCGAGCCGGGGGTGGCCCATAGCGAGACGACCATCGAGCAGATCCACTATCTGGCCCGGCAGCTGGGGGTGCGGACCCACGATGTCCGGGTCCGCGAGGTGGACGGGCAACTGGAGGCCGATCTCCACATCGAGGTCGCGCCCGATCTCTCGCTGGCCGAGGCCCACCGCCGGGCGCTCGACCTCATCGCCGCCGTTCGGGCCGAGAACCCGGCGGTGCGGGCGGTCAACACGCATCTGGAGGCGCCGGAGACGACGGTCCAGGTCGAGCGCGAGGTCACGGCCGAGCGGCCCGACCTGGTGGCCCGGATCCAGGCCATCGCCGAGTCCTACGTGGGGGCCGGCAACTGCCACGGCATCCGCCTCTACCAGCCTCCACCGCCGGCGCCGCTCAACGTGGTCCTGCACTGTGTCTTCCCAGCCGACCAGGCGATCAGCACGGTCCACGAGCAGTCGGCCGTTCTCGAGCGGGCCCTGCGCCAGGCCATTCCCGGTCTGGGCCGGGTCCTCATTCACGCCGATCCGGCCCCCAGCGCCGGCGACTGAGAGGGAGAGCGGTCGGCTGGCCTCGGGGTGGAGACCCGGTGTGACTGTCCCACAGGCGGTGGGTAGGGGACTGGACAAGACGGGGCAGACTCTCCTGGAATAAAGGCAGCACATCACCACACCCCAGGAGGCCTGCCCCATGGCCAGGATAACCCTCCGCATCCCCGAAGTCAAGCCCTCCCCCACGGACCGGCCC